>Ga0315912_10000337_pt1 | contig 95069 bp, 79 predicted proteins | sample VfabasoilMG_FD_204469 | JGI IMG/M metagenome (GOLD analysis project Ga0315912, IMG submission 204469) | Garden soil microbial communities collected in Santa Monica, California, United States - V. faba soil | ecosystem: Environmental > Terrestrial > Soil > Garden | place: USA: California... | reverse complement strand
GCGCTGCATCCCGAGAGATGGTCTGGGGATATTCGCAACTGGGCACGCATCGATATCGTCAGTCTCAATGGTAGGCCAAACCCGGCACGTGATGCCAAGAGAACCTCCCAAATGTAGGTAATCGTCGAGGCGGCAACTTTCCTGAAACCTACCGACACCCCAAGTCGGGGTTGACCACTACCTCGGTCGTGGTCAACCACACCCCAAGTCGGGGTTAACCACCCCTTCCACCGTGGTTGACCACCGCCGGTCTCCTTCCCCCGGAACAACGTCCCCGCAACAGAAAACCGCGTTCTCCAACCATTGGCTCCACGATCGACGCCCGAGCCCCCCTCGGATCCCACGAGTGCCCCCTAAGGCCATCTCGAAAAAGGCGACGCAAATACGATGAATGCCAACGGACGCTTTCCGTCAAAAGCCGCAACGCAGAAAAGCTGCTCCATGGCCAAGAAAACCACGATCACCTCTGATTCAACCTCTACCCCTAATCCTAGTTCCAATCCGGTCAGTGAAGCCGACTTCAACGACACCATCGCGATCAACCGGGGCTTGCCCCTCGTGGCCGCGGCGCTCGTCCCCACGCCGCCTTCGGGCTTCGTTCCCACCGACGCGGCGACTCGCGCACGTCGCCTGCGGCGGCTATCGGACGAACATCGGTCCGAAGCACGAGATGCCTTGGTCGAAGCCTCGCGCCTCGACCTCGCTGGGCTGCTCGGCAAACGAGCCCCCGATTCCGCTCGTGCGCTCGTGCTCGCGGACCGCATGACCAAGAGCGAGATGCTTGCGGCTCGGGCAGAACAGCTGACTCGCTATTCCGACGAAGTGGACGAGATCGCGATGAATGACGCACTCACGTTCCTGGAATCGATTCGAAACGAATACGAGCACGAAGCTGGGCACGATCCGAGCATCGCGATGCACTTCCCTGCCCTGCGCCGATTGTTCGATTCTCGCTCCGCGGCGATCTCGAAGGGGATCGCACGTAGTGCCGCCGAACGAGCGACCGTCGAAGACGCAATCGTCTCCGACGCCGAATGAACCATCGCGTCCACGTGTGAACGTGGGCCGCTCCCACGTGTGAACGTGGGCGCGTCCACGTGTGAACGTGGGCCGCGCCCACGTGTGATTGTGGGCCGCGCCCACGCGTGATTGTGGGCCGCGCCCACGTATGAACGTGGGCCGCGTCCCCGGTCCCGCGGCCGCTTCGAAGTCGGCAGAGGCGGCCCAGCACGCAGTCTCGATGAACCGCTAATGCTTGCCGTACGCCAATGTGACACCGGAACGTTGCGCGTACATATACGCCTCGAGCGCTCGCATTCGCGGATCATCCGCGCTGAGCGGCTGGGCTCGAACGGGATGTTCGAGACACCAGTTGATCATGTCGCGGAGCAGCGCGACCCGGCCGAGCTGCGGCTGGAACTTCGGATACGTCTCCGGATGGGTATTGGCCGCGTGCGGATGGCACATGTCGCAGGACACTCCAACCGTGCTGCCGAGTTCGTCGCCATTGTGGAACACGCGGGCGCCCGCGAGCGCGAGGGTTTCGACCTCGGTCTTCCAGACGAGGACGTCTTGTTCGCTCACGCGGCCATAGGTTTGGCCTTGGCCCTGACCGATGAGTGCGTGATTGTCAGCGGCCGGTTTGAGACCGTGGCGTTCGAAGACCTGCGTCGTCCATTCGCGCTCGGGGTGCTTGGCCAGCCATTCGCTCATCAAGGCGCCGGCAATGGCGGTTCCGGGGGTTCCGGCCGGAACGGTGGTTTTGGTCTCGCCGTCGCAGAGAAGCACCTCGACGCCGGCTGGGGTTGCAGCCGCTGGGGTCGGCGTCGGGGAGGCCGTCGTTGGCGATGCGGCCGGAGGGGTGGGTTCGGCGGGGGTGTCTTTGGGCGCTGTGTCTTTGGCGGCGGTGGGCTTGGCGGTGGGCGTTCCGGACGGGGTCGGAGTGTCGGAATCGCAGCCAAGGGCCAAGACCAAGCCGAGCGTCAAGAAGGATGCGGTATGAGCCGCGAACGTTCGAGTTCTCATCATTCGGAATCTCCTCTGTTCTCTGCTTCGCGACGTCAGTAGCTGCTGCGGGGGGAACCTTCGGGACGATCGGTCTTGCCCTTCGAGGCGAGATAGGTCTTTTTGACCGTCACGGGGTTGCGATTCCAAAGGTTGTAGAGCTTGTCGGCGAGTCCGTCGGGATGAACGATGATCTGGCCATCGCCACACCCGTCTTGCGGATTGAACGGGTCGGGGCGAGCCATCTGGACGGTCAACTCGGGCAACCCCTCGGGCGCATACGGCCAAGGCCATGCGGTGGACAGCATGCCGTGGAAGTGAATGTTACCGATGCGATTCGTCAGCAGTTGATGGGTATGACCGTGCACGACGGTGACGCGTTGGAATCGCTTGAGGATGGCCTGGACCTGCTCGGCGTCGTCGGTCCAGAAGTTCCAAGGTTTGTAGAGCTTGTAGAGCGGCGAATGGGAAAAGACGACCAGCGGGGTCTTGGTGGGGATCGCCTCGAGATCGGTCTTGAGCCATTCCCGCTGGGCATCGCCCACGGTGAACGAGCTTTGCCAGCCATTGTCGAGACCGGCGACGGTCTTCATTCGCTCCATCGGCGACATCTTGCGGGCGGTCCAAAAGTCGGCTTCGACGACGCTATTGAGCACGACGAAGTGGACACCCTTGTGATCGAACGAATAGTTGGGTTCGCCGAACAAGGCGCGCCACTTCTCGCCCATGTCCAGGTACCAATCGTGCTCGCCCACCATCATGCGTACGGGGGCTTTGAGCTCCTTGAGGATCTGGGCGCCCAAATCGAGTTCTTTCGCCTGGCCGAGCTGAGCCAGATCGCCACCATAGAGGACGAAGTCGGGCTGGGGATCCAGGGCATTGACATCATCGACGGCGCGCAAGAGCGCATTGACGAATCGGTCGTTCAGATCGCGCTCGTACAGATGCGAATCGGAGATGTAGGCGATTCGAAAGCCCTCGCCGATATCGGCGTGAGCCATCCGAATCGGCTGAAAGGAAAAGGGTGTGTCGAGGCTCGCGGCCGCGGCGGCCCCCATCGCCGCGAGCGAGGCCTTGACGAAGGAACGGCGATCGAGGTTGAGCAGCCCACTCAGGGCTTGGGCGCGCTCCTCCATGTATTTGGTTTCGACGCTCTTGTAACGAATCGTCCGCTTCGTGGTCATGGGGTGGTTTCTTCGACTCGGGGTTCGGCGTTATCGTGGCGTTCGAACGGCAGCACGCGACGCGCGGCTCGTTCGTCGTCGCGGATCGGTCGCGATTCGGTGGCTTGGGCTCGCTGGCGCGCCACTTCGCTCGCGTTCTGTTCGCTGAAGCGATCGTCGGTCAGGGTGAAGAGAAAGGCGACGACCTGATCGATCTCGGGTTCGGTGAGGGCGAGCGGCTCGATTCCTCCATCGAGATAGGGGTTCGGCTCGCCACCTTTATTGTAGTGATCCATGACGTCCCAGAGCGTGCGCAAAGTGCCGTCATGCATATAGGGCGCAGTGAGACCAATGTTGCGCAGCTGCTGGGTCTTGAAGGCACCGATGTCGGCTCGATTACGGGTGACCATGAAGCGACCGAGCTGGCTCGTCTCGGTGGCGAGCGCCAGGCGATCGACCGCTTCTTGCGAGTTGTTGGTCTCGAGCACCGACAACGCTTCGCGGGCGAGCCCGGCGAAGTCTTGATCGCGGGCGGACACACCGATGTTGTGGAACTTGTTGTTGGTGCCGATCGGGTTCGAACCGTTGAGCTGGTGGCACCCGTTGCAACGGGCCTTGCCGTTGAACAAGACCCACCCGGCCTTGGCATCGGTCGTGATCGCGTCGGGCTCACCGGTGACGAATCGATCGAACGGCGCGTCGAGAAAGATGAGAGTGCGTTCGAACGCCGCGATCGCTCGACCGATATCCTCATAGTTCACGCCGCGGCCATACGCCCGCTGGAACTCCGCTTCGTAGGTGGGATCGGCCGAGAGGGCCGTGGCCGCCGCTTCGCCACTCGCGTGCCCCATTTCGATGGGATTGACGATGGGCAAGAGCGCCTGGTCCTCGAGGCTGTTCGAGCGCCCGTCCCAAAACTGAGTCTGGAAAAAGGCCGCATTCATCGTGGTGGGCGCGTTGCGTCGGCCGATCTTGTCGCCGATGCCTTCCGAGCCCGCGCGCCGGTCGGTGAATCCTCGACTCACGTCGTGACACGTCGCGCAGGCGACCGATCCATCGCTGCTCAGCCGAGTGTCGAAATAGAGGCGCCGTCCGAGCGCGATCCGTTCGGGGGTGGGCGCGTTGTCGGCGAGTTCGAGTGCGCGATAGTACGGCGAAGCGAGCCATGGGTCCGCGGTCTCGGGCAGCTGCAGGCCGTCGAGCAGCTCCACCTGTCGTTCGCTCTCCAAGGCGCCATGCGGGGCCTTGCGTTCGAGCTCCGCGGGCACAACGCTGGTTCGCGGTGCGTCCGCAGGCTCATTGGTCTCCGGGGTCGCACCGAGCATGACTGCCACGGCGCCCGAGCTCAACGTGACGACTACGAGTCGACGTCGAAAGAACATCTTGAACCACTCCGTTTCGGGGTTTCGGCAACGCAAGGCTGGTTGCGGTGTCCGGATGATGGAGCAAGAGCGCTCGGACATCCAATACGTCGTGCCTATCGCCCGGATAGTCCGGGCCTCTAGCCGTCACGCTCCCCGGGAGGGGCATTCAGCCCCCAGTGGGGCGTGAAGCCATTCAGCCCCCAGTGGGGCGTGAAGCCATTCAGCCCCCAGTGGGGCGTGAAGCCATTCAGCCCCCAGTGGGGCGTGAAGCCATTCAGCCCCCAGTGGGGCGTGAGGCGAATCAGCCCTGAGGGGGTCCTGAGGCGAATCAACCTCTGTGGGGCGTGATGGAATTTGCAGACGAGAGATCGCACGAGAACCTCCGTCTGCAAAATCTCGACGAGATACACTTCGACACCTGAACGTGACGACACAAAATCGAGCCGCCCTCATGTTGGGCTTTCTTGCGAGCGTGATCGGATGTACGAGCGCGGTCTCGAACACGGCTCGAACGACACCCGAGAGTGGCCAAACGGCCCCGCTCGCGGATCCGGGGACGCTTCGCTCCCCCACCGATCTCGGTTTCGAGGTCCAATGGCGGCAACGGGTCACCGCCACTTGGGGCGATGCGACGAGAACGTTCGAGGCGGTCCTTTCGAATGCAGAGGGCGAACTGCTCCTCATCGCACTCGGACCGATGGACACACCGGGATTCATCGTGCGACTGGCCGAAGGCACGGTCGCACTCGAAAACCGCACGGGTGAAGCGGTACCGTTCGATCCGCGCTACATCATGCTCGACGTCCAACGGACGTTCTTCCCGTGGATTCCTGGCGCTCCACCCCAACAAGGCGAGCGCCGACATGCCATGAACGGCGAGACGATCGTCGAACGATGGGAGGCCGGGCACCTCGTCCAGCGTCGATTCGCCCGCGTCGACGGCCAACCTCCCGACGAGATCGTCATCGACTACGACGGGTGGTCGGAGGATCGTGAGGCTCCGGGCCGCGCACGGATGGTGCACGGTTGGTTCGACTACTCCCTCGTCATCGAGACGCTGTCCGAGCAGCGCCTCTGATGGGTTTGCTAGGCCCCAGGCCCAGCGCGCACCGTTTCGGGCGTGCCAAGGGCCGAGCGGCTACATGACGCGGAGGATGAAGGCGAGGCTCCAAGTGAAGCCGCTCATCGTCACATCGCCGAACGAGGTGCCCTCGATCGGGATCGCGTCATCGTCGACTTCGGGGTTCGCGTCGACGGCGAGCGCTTGCCGGTATTGATACCCCGCGGCGAACTCCAAACCCGCCGTGACCGGTGGCGACTTGGCTCCGGGCAACCAGGCGCGAGGCAAATAAAGCACGAAGCCGCCCATGGCCGAGACCGCAGCGCGGACCTGCTGATCGGAGATCGTTGGTTCGGCGCCGTTCGAGACATCGACACTCTGGATGCTCGGGCCCGCCGCGAGATCGAGGAACGGATCCACACCTTCGATCGGACGTAACGAGAGGCGTGCGTGAACGAGCGGTTCATGAATGACGAGGCTGTTCGAGAGCGCCCCGAGGATCTGCCGGTCGGTGCGGAATCCGTGATAGCTGATCCCTCCGCCGAGGAACACGACGCCCTTCGCGAGGCTGCCATCCGCTCGCACGAAGGCACCTCCGCCGACCAAACGCGATCCGTCGTCGAAGGCGTAGTAGCCCGAATCCGAGACGGTCGTGAAGCTCAACGTCGGGCCCAGATCCACGCGAAAGCGAAGCGGTTTGAGCGTGCGACCCTCGCGATGCTTCCGATGGAGACCGACTTCCGGCGTCCCCGGCTCGACGGCCGCGGATGTTTTCGCCTTGGGGCCTGCCCCGTCCTCGGGCGACGGGTCGGCCGTAGTGCCGTTCGGTGGAATGAGAGGAGGAGCTTGGAGTTGACCCGGTGGCACCGCAGAGGCTCCACCGGCCACTGCAGCTCCTGCCCCCGCCGTCGCTCCGCCGGTCGCTGCGGCTCCTGCCTCTGCTGGCGTCCCGCTGGTCGCTGGAGTCCCGCTGGTCGCTGGAGTCCCGCTGGTCACTGGAGTTGCTGCGTCCGCTGGCGCTGCACCGCCTGGGGGCGGAGCTTCATTCGCTCCCGCTGGCGTTCCACTCGCGCCGGAGGGAGTTTCAGCTCCTCCGGGAGTGGTTCCACTCTCCGCGGGTGGAGTCCCACTCCCCGCGGGAGAGGCCGTCGATTCGGGAGCCGTGAGCCAAGCCAATGTGATGAGTGTTCGAAGGATGGCCATGGGAGCGATCACCTTTCGTAGACGCCTTCGTAGAGGAATCCCCACGCCGAATAGCTGGTCGAGCGGGACAGGTCGGTCGCATCGGCCACGGTGACGTAGCCCGCCCGATGGTCGTGAACGACCGCGACTTTCGCGGATGCGGGCAAGAAGTGAAAGCTCGCGATGGGCACGTCGAGCGCCATCGATTCGGGATTGAGCGTCACGAGATCGATGGAACTGAGCGACGCTTGGCCTTGGGCGCCGAGCAGCAATGTATCGCCTTGAATATGGGCATTGCCGGGATCGAACTGCTGTTGGGTGGTGAGCGGGGTCACCTGCTCGGTGCGGAAATCGATGACGAACAACACCCCATCGGAGCCGGAGCTCGCGAGCGCACGGTCGTTGTCGAGGACCACGAGGTCCTGGATCGCGTTCTGGACTGTGAGCCGTCGGGGGCTGCGACCGAGGGCGTCACCGATGCCATCGAGGTCGAGGGTATGGATCGCGCGACCGCCCTCAGCCCAAGCGACCAACTGCGGGACGGTACCGGTCGCCACGTCGTGTTCGCGAACGAACAGGTGGTTGGCGGTGGCCGTCAACGCCACGGAAAAGCTCTCTTGCGTGCGAATGTCGGCAAACACGATGGAGCTTCGATTCGGATCGAGCGTGACGAGATAGGGCACACCCTCGCCGTTGTGAGTCACGAAATCCGCGGCCTGATTCCCGATCGGCAAGAGACTGATCTGGGCCGAGAACCCGGCTGCACCCGAGACCACATCCGGCTTGTCGACGAGCGTGACCATGGCAACGTCCGAAGCCTGGTCGGCCCGCAAGAACAACACCGGATTCGGAAAGATGTCGTCGGCGGGCCGCAGCAAGGTGGCGCGGGGAGCAAAACTCCCGTCGGTCGAAAACCGAACTGCCACTTGATCGGCTGCCGAATCGGCGACATCGACCAAGACGATCTCTTCGGAAGCCAAGAACGCGACGATGTTGCGCCGCGTGTCACCGACCATCACCCCCGGCGTGGCCGAACCGTCGCGTTGCGCCGGAAACTCGACGGAGCGGAGCACCCCACCAAAGCCGTTGAGGGTGAAGGGGAACAGCGCTTGGCTCTCGAGATCGACGACGGCGACCTGATTGGCATTTTGGATCACACCGCTTCCTTCCCCACCCGCGAAGTGGAGCACGGCGAGACGCCCATCGGGACTCAAGGTCAAGGACGTAAAGGGAGCCATCACGTCGTAGGCGACGAAGTCACCGTCACCATTCGACGGAAAGACGAGGAGCTGCTCCTCGACGTCTTCGAGCTTGTCGTCGTCGGGTTCGATGAGGGCCAAGAGACCGTCTCCCTCGACCGTCGGCCGAGTCCACGCAATCCTTCGACCCTCGCCACCAAAGGACGCGCGACGCACGGAAACGTGGTCGTCCTCGGGGGTGACGAAGACGAGCTCCCGTAGGTCGTTCTCGACCCAGACGAGGCTCGTGTCGGTTTGCGCCGGGCCCTGGACCGGCTCGAATTCGCCGTCGTAGGGATCGTCACCGCAAGCGGCGACCGCGAACAACATGGCAATGAATCGGTGGGTTCGATAAGTCATGGTTCAATCTTTGACCGCATCGTTGAGTCGATATCCGGTGACGGTTTCGATGTCACCGCGAGGGTCGATGAATGTGATCCGTCCAATCGGGTGGTCCTGCGAAACGAAGACCTTTTGGGTGGTGTCGACATAGCCGACGCCCTCCGGCGGTGAGCCGAGTTCGAGCCCCTCGACGATGAAGGTCCGCAGGTCGATCCGTTCGACTCGGCGGACAGCCGAAGTATCGAGCCGCAACAGGACCACGGCTTGCGATCCATCCGGCGTGAACATGAACGGGACGGGCGGAGCATCGACCGTTTGGGTCTTCTTGACCGGAAACTCCTTGGTCAGATCGACGAGCGTGTACGCAAAGGGTACGGGTTGCTCGGGCGCGGCTTGATGCAACAAGATCGCGTTGGCCCCATCGGGCGCCACCCCGACGGATTCGACGGGACGATCGACGAACAAGGTCACGAGCGAAGCCCAACCGGCTTCGCTACGGCGGGCGAGCGTCACCCGCAGGCGTGGATCCACATCGTCCGGTAGCCCCGTTGCATCCGGCTCGCCACCCGTGCTCGAGCCTTCGCCGGTTTCGGTTCCACCCGTGTCGCCCGGCGATGGGGTTGGAATCCGTGACGGGTTTTGCGTGGTGTAGAAGACACCGGTGGCCCCATCGGGCGCGAGTTGGGCAAGACCGAGGTACTCGACCTCGATCCGGGATTCGGTCAGCTGCGGAGCATCGCCCAGGGGCAGTGGGAGCTCGAACAGTCGACTTCCGTCCGTCACGCTCGGCAGGGTCAACAGGGCATAGTCGCCGGTCGGCGAGAGGTCGAGATCGGTCGGGATCCCGTCGAGTTCGAACACCTGTTGTTCGCGGGTCAGCAGATCGGTGGCGACGACGACACTTTCGCCTTCCACACGCGCGAGCGCGATCCCGTGCTCGGCGGCCACGAGCACCTCGAGTCGCGTCGGGTCGACGCCCGCATCGATGTACGTAGGAATGATGTCGGGTTTGCCTTGTTCCCCCACCACCGCGAGATCGACGACGTTGACCCCATCCGCGGTGACGATGTACGCGTATTGCGAGTCGGTCGAAAATTCGATCGCGCGCGGATGAGCGCCGACGGTCATGACGTGAACTTCGCCCTCGACGACGTCGAGAATCGTAAGCTCTTGATCGCTCCCGGGGCCCAATTGCTCGGGGCCATCGACATCGACGTGCACCAATGCAAATCGCCCGTCGGGGCTCGTCACGAGGTTGTTGGCACCGGGCGTGACATCGAAGAGTTCCACCGTGGTTCCCCCGAGCGCCGCAGTGCGCAGGATGGCGACATCGTTCCCACGCTGATCGAGGACCGCGACGGCCCCCGCCTGCGCATCGGCGGCTGCGATGGGGGCGATCACGGTGGGCCCGCGCCCTACGCCCACGACGTCGATGGTCAGCGTCTCGGAGTCGATCACGGCGACGGAGTCCGTGACTTCGCTTGCGCTGTACACGAACGCACCGCTCGCCCGTGGGACACGGAAGTCGGCTTCGACTTCGTCCTCGGGCGTCGGGCCAGGGCTCCCCTCTTCCCCTCCACCACCGCTTCCGCCGTTCGGATCGCCATTTCCGGCGGTCTCGACCTCATTGTCGTCGCCCGCTCCGTTACCGAAGCCCGCCTGATCACTGGCTGAGTCGGCCCCAGCGAAACATCCACCCCCATGGACGAGGAGGACGACGACCCCACGACCCACGACCCGTTGCCTCAAGTGTTCAAGCGACATATCGATCCTGACCGTTAGTGTGCCTCGACCTTCGATCGATCGAAGGCCGCATGCAACTTCGCCTTGCCCCGAGGACTAGGGTCCCACCGCAGGCCGCGAGACCAACGTTCACCTCGAGTCGCGGAGAGTCACACGCCGAACACGCGAGTCTCGCGGCTCCACACCAGGGTGTGGGCAACCCATCCCAAAGCGCCGTTGGGGTCGTGCGGAGGGCTAGTTCCTGCGGGACAGGGCGTCGTGGAGGCTCCGTGGAAACCCACTCGGCCCCGAAGGCGCGTTCGGCTTTGCGCCGGACTCCGAAGCTTCGACGTCGATCACTGCGCCATCCACTCGAATGCCAGGGTTGAAATCGCTCGTCGCATTGAAACCGCTCGTCGCATTGAAGCCGCTCGTCGCGTGGGAGACCGCGATCGTCGTCAAGCTGCGCTGGAGTCGGGCCGCGACGAGCGAAGCGATCACGCGGCGGCTCGGGGGAATGAGCAGGGCGATCCCAACCAGGTCGGTCATCACCCCCGGCGTGATGAGCAGGATCGCCGCGACGAGGATGAGCAGGCTCGACATCGGCCCTTCGCTCGGCACGACGCCGCGAGCCATGGCATCCTGCCACTCCCGCAACACCCGCACACCTTCCCTCCGCGCAAGGACGGCTCCGACGATGGCTGTGAGCAGAACAAAGCCGATGGTGGCGAACGGGCCCACGAAGGAGCCGAGCGTGATGAGCAAGTAGAGCTCGATCACGGGAACGAGGGTGAAAAGGAGGAAGAGCCTGCCGACCACGGTGATGCGTACACTAGTCTCCGAGGGGCCTTTCGCAACCTCGCTCGAGCGCGAGCGCAAATCGATCCAGGTCAGGAGGGTATGACTATCCGGCGGATCAGGCGTCTGGTTCGATCCCCCTGAACAAATTGTCGGGAGATGGTCCAAACCCGGTCCTATAGGGTTCATCTAGCGCCGATTTGGAAATCTAGATCATCAAATGAGCTCGTTTGCAGCCGTTGTCAGCCGCGAAGCCCGAACTATAGTTGACCGTACGGTCTACTATGGGGCGTTGCAGCGATGCGCGAGATCGCCTGTTGGCGAGTGCGGCCAAGCTCCTTTATGAGCGCGGCTACGCGGGTTTGAGCGTGGCCGATGTCTGCACCGACGCCGGCCTGAAGAAGGGAAGCTTCTATTACTTCTTCCCGAGCAAGCACGCCCTGGTGCTCGCCGTCGTGGATCGATTCGCCCAACGCCACTCCGATCGGGTCGAGGAAGCACTCCAGGCGGCGAAAGGGTTCAAGGAGCGCCTCGTCGGCATGCTCCGCTTGGTCGCGCATGACCTCGCGGCCCGTCAACAGACCGACGGCTGTGTCCGGGGCTGTCCCCTCGGCAACCTGGCCCTCGAGATGGCCGACCGTGACGAAAGCATCCGCCAAAAGATCGTGAACGTCTTCGATCGTTGGCAGATCGGCCTCGAAACCGTGCTCAATGAAGCCATCGCGTGTGGTGATCTGGCCCTCGAGCATCCCGAGATCGTCGCCCGCTCGCTCGTCGCATATGTCGAGGGCGCCATCCTCCTCGCCAAGACCAACAATGACGCGAGCATGTTCGAGACCCTCGAGCCCGGCGCTCTCGCCATCGTCGAAGGTGCCACACGACGTCCTCCTTCCCCGCGAGTCCCCACTCCTTCGGTTTGAGTGGGAACCCACGACCCTTGTTTGGACTTTCATTACCGACCGGCCAGTCAACTACAAGGAACAGGTCGCATCATGATGCAGCTCAGCACGACATTTCCTCCGCCGGCAGACCACGCTCTTGGAGCCCTCTCGAGCGAGTCGTCCGGCCTGTATGACCTCATGGAAGCCTATATCGACGGCGACCAGCGGGCGTTCAGCGAGCTTCATACGCGGCTGACACCCAAGCTCCGATCCCGCTTGGGACGTTTGGTTCGAGACCCGGCGCTCGTCGAGGACCTCGTCCAGTTGGCGTTCATGCGAGCTCACCAAGCGCGCGATCGCTTCGCCACCACGGGAACCGCACCCGATCGGGCCGTGGAGGCGTGGTATCTCGCGATCGCACGCAACGTCGCGCTCGATCACCTGCGGCACTACTATCGCCGCGAGCGGCGACATGCGGTGCTGCAGGCCCGCGGCGAAGTCGAAGCCCTCGGCGCGCCCCACCCCACCCCCACGCCCGAAGAGATCGAACTCGACCGCGAGATCAACGATGCGACGTCTCGCTTGGTTCGAGAGGCGATCGATCAACTCCCGCCCAGTCAGCGGGAGGTCGTCCTCCTGCACAAGCTGCTCGGGTTGAGCATGGCGGAGATCGCTGAACGCCTCAACATTCGGCCCGGTGCCCTACGCGTCCGGGCGCACCGCGCCTACAAGACCCTCGCACAGCTCCTCATGCCGAGCCGTGCGGCCACGCCGGCCTGAGGCCGGGAGGACGTCGCCTCGGCGACGCGCGAGCGTCGTATGCTATCGACCACGGAATGACCCCTCTCGTGATCGGCATCGCCGGTGCAACCGGTTCGGGTAAAACGACGGTGGCAGAGCGTCTGAAGGCGTCCGTGAACGGCCGTGTGAGCATTCTGCAGCACGATTGTTACTACCGCGATCGTTCCGACCTCCCGCTCGAACAGCGTCGAACCCTGAATTTCGACCACCCCGATGCACTCGAAACCGAATTGCTCGTGGAGCACCTGACCATTCTGCGCGCGGGAGGTTCAGTGGGGGTTCCGGTCTACGATTTCACGACCCACCGCCGGCTCACCGAATTGCGCTTGTTGGAATCCGAACCGGTCCTCGTGGTGGAAGGGATCCTCGTGCTTTTCGAAGCACGGCTTCGACAGTTGTTCGACATCAAGGTTTACGTCGACACCGACGCGGACATTCGCGTCTTTCGTCGGATCCGCCGCGACATCGAGGAACGTGGCCGCACCTTTGATTCGGTTCGGCGGCAGTACTACGAATCGGTTCGCCCTGCGACGCTACAATTCGTCGAACCTTCGAAACGCTGGGCCGATATCATCATTCCCGAAGGCGGCGACAACGAAGTCGCGCTCGACTTGCTCGCCGCCAAGCTCCGCAGCGTCCTCACGCCCTAACCCCTCCAATCTTCGACGCTAGCCCTTCGCGTGGACGCACACGATTCGGGCGAGGCCTTCGCGCTTGTGGCCGAGGGCGAGCCCACGGGTCGCCGTCTCGTACACGTACACGAAGGCGGCGTCGAAGCGATCGACACTCTGCGACCAAAACACCCCGTCCCGCAGCGCGCCATTTCGGCCGATCGCTTTCAACTCGTGACGCGTCGGCAGTCGCCAGTCCGCCAGGCCTGCGGCCTCCTGATCGGCACATTGACGACGGGCGTTGGCCCAAGCGGTGTTCCCACCGCGCGGGGGGGTCACGAAGAGCGTGGGGGTTTCCCACAACGTTCGGTTCGCGAGGGCTTGTTCGGTCTGCGGCGTCGCAAAGGCCGCGCGAATCGGAACCTCGGTACCGGTGGCATCCTCGTCGGACTCCACGACGATGGTGTCATCGCTGCTGGGTTGATCGACGTCATCTTCGACGACGCGAGCCGGCAGGGGATCGTCGGGCTCCGTGGGACGGGCCTCCGGGGCAGCATCGTGCGGCGCTCCGCCCTCGGTCGACGGTGAATCTGCGAGGAAGGCGGGGGGGGCCGCAAGAACGGTATCGATCGCGGGCCCCGCTGCAGCGGAGGGCGCCTCGGGGTTCGTCGGTGGGGGCTCGGGCGCTTGTGCTTCGGCCTCGAGCGCCTTTCGTCGACGCGCTCGTGGAGCGGGGAGTGGATCCGCTTCCACCAACCCTCGAAGGGGAACCTCATTCAATGGTTCGACCGCCAATGGTTCGACCGCCAATGGTCCGACGGCGTTCGCCTGCGCCGTTGCACGGGCCGACTCGGCCATCTCGTCTGGCAGCGCGCTCTCGGCCGAGGGCACGAGACTCGCGACCGAGCTCGACGACATCAACGAGTCGCGCCGTGAGGTTGCGAACCATGCGACGGGGATGAGGACGAGTGCGACCGCCACCGAAACGATCGGGACGATGCGGCCACGACGACTTTCGGACGCTGCCGTGGGCATCCGATCCGTGTTGGACCGGCGCGACATGGGTGGCCTTCCAGCCCCGGGTGGAAGGTCGAACTCCGCGGGCGTTTCGCCGCTGTCGTCCATCACCCCCACATCGAAGGTCGCGCCCCATCGTGGGTTCGACTGCGCGACCGACACGGTGCGCAGTGGGAGCTCATGATGCTGGCGACGAATGCGTGTGACCGCATTCTCATCGACGTCCTCTTCCATGTCGTCGAGATCGCTGAGCACACCGGTGGGCAGATACCCCCGCACCGCGCTCGACTTCGCCGACGAGTTGATGAGGGCGGGCTTGACCGAAGTCTTGATCGGGGGGGCGACCGGCCACGCCGATCGGCTGCCCGACGCGGTCGCCGGGATGGGCGTCCGACGTCGTGTGACACGATAGCGGCCGGTATCCGAGCGTTGCGACGAGGACCGCGGCGGACCTCCTTCAGGCACCGTATCGCCCGGTTTGGGCTCGGCCGCGGCATGTTGCGACGTGGTGGGGTCATCCGCCGCCGCCTCCAGGCGCTCAGCAAATCCGACGACCTCGGTGACCAGAGCCGTCGGCGCATCGGGGTCCAGCACCGAAACGAGGAATTGCTCTTGCCGGTTGCTCTGTACGGACAGCGCTTGGCGGAGTGGAAGCAAGACCGAGTCGTCGAGCTTGTCCTGGACGCACACGACGTAGATCGTCGGGGTCGTGGCCGTTTCGGTTCGACGCCCCGCCAGCAACATCTTGCGGGCTTCGGCACCGAACTCGACATGAGTGCGAAAACCGAGGCGTTCGAGCTGGTCCGAAACGATGCGTGCAGCCGCTTCTACGCTTCGACCACAACACAACGTCACGCCATAGGGCCTAGAGCGCGACGACGCGAGCTCTTGCACTTCCGCCTCGGAAGGGCGTGAGGCCGAGTGACTCCCGGACCACATCACGATGACGATCAGCTTATCAGAAACGGCGAGACGTCGAGATCGGAACGCACGAGCTCTATGCGGCGCTCAGCATGCGGCGCTCAGCGCACGAACGTTTCCAGCTGCCGATTGAGTATGAAGAGCCGCTGGTGTGACAAACGTAGCGCGGCTGGAATGACAACGTTAGCCCGCTGTTCGCAGCTGCGGCACCGGAGCGCTGGCGGATGAGGCCATCGCTGCCGGTGCACCGTGGTCAGAGCGCGTCGGCTCGTTTGGAGATCGGACCGCGATAGTTGTGGGCGAGGCTAATCTGCGCAACGTAGGGGCCAAACCCCTTGTAGGTCTGCTTGACCCGGGTCAACGCATTCGAACGCCAGTCCACGTAAGGGTTGTCGATCTGGACGGGGTCGAGACATCCCGCGAGCACGACTTTCGACGTCTCGCAGAACCGGCTCATCAACGTCTTCGCGAGATGTCGATCGCCATTTTGGAGCTCGTCGACGAGCACCACCGAGCTCTCGATGTCGAGACCCCGCAGCATCGAGCTCGAGAGCATGTGCAACATGCTGCGTTGCTCGAGTTCACCTACGAAGTCGTGCTCGTTGAGCTTGGACAACGAGCGCATGTGCTGGAGGAACGGCTCGAGCCAGGGCGACACCTTCTGCTCGAAATCCCCGGGGAGGAACCCGAGCTCGTACTGGCTCGATGGGTGTTCGGGCCGCAGCAAGAAGAGCCCGTTGTCGAAGGTATTCTCGTGGACCAACGTCGAGCGATTGCTGAATCGCAGGGCCGTGGGCTGTCCCAGGAGCAAGTAGAGGGCCGCTGCGACCATCAGGCGGGTCTTGCCCGAACCTGCCGGACCATCGAGCACGACGAGCTGGACCTCGGGATCGAGTAGGAACTCGAGCGCGAAACATTGGAAGGCGTCACGCGGCGTCATGCCCAGGATCGGGCGGGGGCAATACGCCCGGCGCTTGCGATCCCAGTATTGGGCGAACTGGAGGTCGCGGAGGACTCCCTCGTCCATGTCGGCCCGGAGTAACAGTTCGTCGCTTTCGGCCCGGAGCACGACGCCCGTGTTCCAATGGATCTGCTCCCGGACCTCGTCGGACAACGCCGCCAAGGGAATGCTTCGCGCATGCGGTTCGCCGCTTTCGAGCACTTCGTAGAGCAGCGATGGATCGACGTCGACCGTGACATGCCCGCGGTAGACCTCGTCGGGGTCGTTCAAGTCGAGTTTGCCGTAGCGGAGGTTTTCACCCTTCAGCCCGACGGCATCGCACTTGAGCAAAACGTTGCTGTCTTCAGAAACGACGACGACGTCGTACCGTCCGGGGACCTTCTCCTCGGCGAGCTGATTGATCCGCCGAGCCCCAGCGACGATGAGGTTGTCCCCCGAATCGCCAACGAAGGGGGGCAACGTCGGTCCCGCCGGCTCCCACGCCAAGATCCCGCCGTTGGGCGTCGGATTGACCATGACGGGGGTCTTGCGCGTGAACAGGTGTTCCAGGTCGTGGCAAATTCGACCTTCGCCACGGTGACCCAAGATTTTCCGCGTGGCGGTACGAGCCGCCGCGCGAACACCATCTGATTTGTTGCGGCTGCTCTGGAGTCGACCGAGCTCCTCGATGACTTGGTGGAGCAGGACCACCACATTGCCATCGGTCAGCAACCGGTCGAGAGCGTCAGGATTTTCTACCAGCGACGATGTGTCGGGGATGTATACGGTCCCCGAAAGTGGAGCGGAGTCCAGGGGCATCGAAGATCGTGCTACCACGCCGGATCACCACCCGCCTTGGTGGAATTCGTCGTTTGCGGCGCGTCGTGCACTTTCTCGGGGAGATCACTTCGACGGATCGCGCCCTGCCCGGCGCCTTCAGCCCTCGACGGCGTTCGGCCATCAGTCCCCCTGGGGGCGCGTGAGGCAAATCAGCCCCGTAGGGCTTGGAGCACTCCGCCCCTCCTGGGCGTGGGCAATTGGGCATCGCAAGGCGTTTGATTCTCCGCCGGCCGAGGTCTAACGTCGCCCGCGGATCCAAAGGCGCGAAAGGCTGACGATGACCATCAGAATTGCAATCAACGGATTTGGCCGTATCGGCCGGCTCGTGTATCGAATCGCTTGCCGCGGCCAGAACGTGGAAGTCGTCGCGGTGAACGACCTCGTTCCGGCCGACAACCTGGCGTACTTGCTTCGCTACGACTCGACGCACGGCCGGCTCGGCAAGACCATCACGGCCACCGAAACGAGCTTCACGGTCGACGGCAAGACCACGAAGACGTTCAGCGAGAAAGACCCGGCCAAACTTCCGTGGGCCGATCTCAAGGTCGACTACGTGCTCGAGTCGACCGGTATCTTCACCGACTACGACGGGGCCAAGAAACACCTCGACGCAGGCGCCAAGCGCGTGCTCATCTCCGCTCCGACCAAGTCGACCGACAAAGTTCCGACCTTTGCCTACAAGGTCAATCACGACAAGTACAACCCAGAGACGGACAAGATCCTGTCGAACGCGTCGTGTACGACGAACTGTCTCGCTCCGATCGCCAAGGTCATCAATGACTCGTTCGGCCTGGCCGAAGGGCTCATGACCACGATCCACGCCGTGACGGCCACCCAGCCGACGCAAGATGGTCCGTCCAAGAAGGACTATCGCGGCGGCCGCAATGCGTACATGAACATCATCCCGGCGAGCACGGGCGCTGCGAAAGCGGTCGCGCTGTGCATCCCTGAACTCAAAGGGAAGCTCACCGGCATGTCGATGCGAGTGCCCACCGCGGACGTCTCGGTCGTCGACCTGACCTTCAAAACGGAGAAGTCGACGAGCCTCGCAGCGATCAACGCCGCGATGAAGGCCGCCGCCGAAGGCCCCATGGCCGGCGTGCTCGGCTACACCGAGGACGAAGTCGTTTCGAGCGACTTCATCAGCGATCCTCACAGCAGCATCTTCGATGCGGGCGCCGGCATGGAACTCACCGACCACTTCTTCAAGGTCGTGAGCTGGTACGACAACGAGTGGGGCTACTCGACGCGCTGCGTCGACATGTTGACCCTCATGGCCCAAAAAGACGGCTTGAGCTGAGCCGCCATCGTCGGATGGGCGGGTGCCAACGCGTCCGCCTGTCCGAAGCTAGATTGCACACGCGTCGTTGGGGGCTCCGGGCGTACCGAGCTCGTCGACGCCATTGAAGCTTTCGAACACTTTCGTCGAGCGGCAATACCCGTTCGAGTCGTCGTTGAGGGTGGCGGTGATCGAGAACGCGTCGAGTTGCACCGAAACGCCTTGGGTCGACGATGGAACGTCCGCGAGATCCAGCACGACGCTTTCTGCACTCGCAGAGATGAGCAAGGCGTCCCCGTCATTCGCCAGTGCAGCTCCATTGCCGTAGTACCCGACAGGGGTGAAGGCGGTGTACGGGCTCGCCGACGCAGCGCCTCGTACGAGCGCACCGAAGCCGCCCGCCGGGATCGTTCCTGCGTCCGTGATCACGGTACCGACACTGTCGTCATCGCGCACGAACAACCCGGTCAAGTCGATGGTCGAAGACGTCGCATTGAAGACCTCGAACCACTCGCAGCCGTCGTTGGCATCACAGGGTCCGTCATTCGTGGGATTCGACATGATCTCGCTGATGACGAGATCACCGGCCACGAGCACATCCACGGTGATGATCGGCGCCGTGTCGATGACGTCGTCGAGCGCTCGATAGCCCGTGAGATCCGTGGACACTCGCGGCGCGAGCGTGAACTGTCCGTCCGCCGCATTCACGACACCGCGGATGCCCGACAGCGACGCGCCGACTCCGAATCCCGCAAAGTTGCGTTCGTCGCCCGGGATGCCCGCGACGTTCGCATACAACGTCGCGTCGACTCGCACCGCGGCCGCTTCGAAGGTCACACCGAACGCCGCCCCCTCGATCGAGCTCACCAAGATGGGCTCGCCGTCGACCTCGACGAGCACCGCATCCCAGAGGTCTGCGGTTTCTGCCGAGGCGAGGTCGACGGGGTCGATGAGCGTCGGCGAAACCTCGCCTCGGATCCCCGTGAGCTCGGCCCCCGTGTCACGCGCATCGAGCTGCGTTTGCCCGTTCGACTCGGTGACCGTCCCCCAGGCGTCGACCTCGTCGCCGAGCACGATCCCCGCGGGGAGGTTGCCCTCACCCAGGACCACGAACAGCCCACTGAACGCACCGCTGCCAGCATCTTCCACGAAACAGCCATCGGAGCGCAGGCCCGTGACCACCACGTTTCGCAGCGCGACTTCGGAACCTCGGGTCACGAAGCCAGGATGCCGAGGGTCCTGTATGGCGTAGATCGAAACCTCCGGGATCCCAGGCGATTCCGTGTCCGACGGATCGTCCTCCTCGGACCGAGGACCTCCATCGGGATCGGGCTCCCGCTCGACCGGCGGGCGCGTCGAAGCCGTCGTCGACCCCTCATCGACGGGAGCAAACGTGCTCTCCGGCCGCCGCCGACCCACGGAGTCCTCCGCCCCGGCACAGGATGCCGTCGAGAGCACGAGCCCAACTGCACCCCACGCACGGAAGCCTCCTACGGACAAGCGCCACCAGGCGCTCGTATCGGGTGTGAAGAGGAGGCCGCTTGGCTGATTAAAATCGTCCACTCCACCCCACGGACCCCCTCACGGGGTCGATCCAAAGTGATGCCACCGCGCGGCGATCCTTTCGCCAAACCCACGTGTAGCGAGCGATGCCAGCCACGACGCATGCGCCACCTACACTCGCGAGCACGAGGCCCGCATTGCGCATCGCCGTCACCCGGCTGCGTTCCTCGAGATAGTCGTCGTATCGCGGTTCGTCATCGATGCGTCCCGCCTGGCCGCTCGCCACTCCGAGCAAGACCGCACCCACGGTGAGAACTGCCAAGCCACCCCCGAACAACGAAGCTCCCGCGGGATCGCGCATCCAAGCTCGACGAGCGGGGGGGTCCGGCTCGACATCGCGAACCTGGGGCACGGGATCGGTCGTCACGACGACGGGGCTCGGAGGTACTTCCGCGGGCGCTGCTTCGGGGGTGACCTCGGGCTCGTCCGGTTGCCGACATCGTTCGATGTTTTGACGCGCGTATTCGGCTGTCCGTTGCGGAGGGCCCGAGTCGAGAAACCGCTGGTAGAGCTCGATCGCCCGCGTACAGTTGCCGCGCGCGCGCTCGGCTTGAGCCCACGGATAGAGCAGTGTCGGAATCGGCTCGAGTCCGAAAGCACGCTCCAACTTGGCGGCCGACGTGTCGAAGTCACTCGCATCGAACGCGGCTTGCGCTTCGGCGACGAGGGCCTGCGCCTGCGGGTCGGAGACGCTCCCCGCCGTGGGGGCCGACCCGGACAGGCTCCACGCGAGCCAAAGCAGCGATCGTGTGCCAGCGCTCATTGGGGGAAAAATGCGTCGAGCCCAGGCGGATCGGATTTCGCTTCGGAAGCGGCCGGAGACTGGCGTCCGCGCGACGGAGCCTTCGAGCGATCCTCGTCGGTGGGCTTCGACTTGCGCGGACGCGTGGAGGTAGGGGGAGCCTTGCTGGACTTGCGCTTCTCGTGGTTCGCCTCGGCGTTGGGCGCCGGACTTTGAGACGCGGACGCACGGCGAAGCTCCGCACCTGCGAGCGATCCCACGGCCCCCTGTGTCGCGGGACCCCGCGGTTTCGTGCCGGGTGCAGGCTCACTCGCACGCGCGGCCCGGTCGAGAGCCGACTCCCCCGCTACGGCGGTCGACTCGGTGAGCACCGACTCGCCTTCCCCGGACAGCGTGTCGGTTGGACGTGGCGTCGACTCGCGTTCGAGCACGGCCGACTCAGTAGGCACCGGCTCGCCTTCCCCCTGCAGGCTCCCGACTTCGCCGGAAGCCTGCGTTGGCGTCGACGCAGCTCCTTCCTGCACGCTGCCGAGTCCACTTCGCGCAGAGTCGAGACGCGAAGGTTCGACCGAGGGGACCGCAACGATCGAGGATGCAACCACGGACTCGGGAAGAGCAGCGGAAGAGACCTCCGACCTTGGCGAGTCGATCGGACGACGAACGAAAACGGCCGTACCCGAGAGACCGATCGCCCCGGCGGCCGCGAGGGCACCCCATCGAAGACGACGGTCTCGTCGCTCGAGCGCGGCGATGGGCGGTACGGCCACGGCAACGGTCGCGGAGGCCCGCATATGCATATGCGGGCCTGAAGCCGCCGCAGACGTTCCCAACCCGACCACGGCCGATCGACTCGGAGAACTCGAGACATCGGAGGGGCTGATCGAGGTCGCGTCGGCGACTTCGGATGCCACCCGATGCGGTTCCACGGCGCCCCAAGGAAACGGACGCGGGACGAACAAGTGATGCATCCATTCGCCCAATGCGGTGCGGGCGACATCGAGCCGTGAGCGACGGGCGAAGTCTTGCAGATCGAGCTGAAGCGCCCGGGCACTCGCGTACCGCCCCTCGCGAGCGACGCAGAGCGCCTTCATGACGATCTGTTCGAGAGCGGCCGGATAATGCTTACGTCGCGAACTCGGTCGCGGGACGTCCCCATTCACGATTCGATGCATGATCCCGAACTCGTTCTCTCCCTCGAATAGGCGGGTCAACGTCGTGGATTCATACAACACGATTCCGAGCGCGAACACGTCACTGCGCCGATCGACCTTTTCGGCACGACACTGTTCGGGCGACATGTACGGCGCCTTGCCTTTGCGCATGCCGGCCCGCGTGACATCGGTACGGGTCGTCACCTTGGCGATACCAAAGTCGGCAACCTTGGCACATCCGTCGTAGGTCACCATCACATTGGATGGCGACACGTCGCGATGGACGATTCCGAGCGGCTCTCCACCAAATCCAACGCGCTCGTGTGCATAATGAAGACCCGCCGCGACATCGATGCAAATCTGCACACCATATTCGACCGGGAAGGTCTCTGGTTGTGCGGCGGCTTCGCGGAGGATGCTTTGCAGATTCTCGCCGTAGACGAACTCCATCGTGAAGAAGTAGTCGCCCTCGTCGACGCCCAAGTCGTAAACTTGAACGACGTTCGGATGATCGAGGATCGCCGCGAGTCGAGCCTCGGCGAGAAACATGCCGATGAAGCGTGGATCGGCCGAGTAGTGCGGAAGGATCCGCTTGAGTACCAGCAGCTTCTGGAACCCTTCGAGCCCCGACGCTCGGGCCAAATGAACTTCCGCCATGCCGCCAGCACCGAGCCGCCGAATGAGCTCGTAACGACCGAGCCGCTTGGGACCCACAGGAGCGGGAAGGGTCGCGATCATCGTCCCCGGCTCATCGCCTCCTCGTGACGAGCCGAACGGAAGCAACGGCGGAGGAGGTTCGGGCGCAGGTATCCGGAACATAGGAGATCGAGTCCGCCCCGGACGCGGTCGATGCGAGGCGAAGCGCAACCCCATGGGCAAGTCATCTTACGCACCTCGCATGGCCGGCTCAAGGACACCGATCCGCCGCGAATGCGCAAACACCTTGCACATTTGTTGCGCGAACGACACGCGGAGTACCGTGGCAGATACACACGGATGATAGGCTCGGCCCCTCGTTCGAGGCGGGTCCGGGATGATGGCGTCGTGGCGAAGGATGGCGAGCGTCGCGGGAACGATGGCGATGTCGTCTTGCCTCCGATTCCAGCCATTCGAGTGCGAATCTGACGAGTCCTGCGAGCGCAGTGGTACTTTGGGCATCTGCCGGACGGGATACTGCGCCTTCCCCGACGATGGCTGCGAATCGAACTACCGCTACGAGGATTACGCCGGGCAGTCCTTCGGGGGCGACTGCGTCATCGACGAGGTGGCGGAAGGGACAGCGGCGGCCACCGGAGAGCTTCCGGGAGAGACCGGCCCGAGCACGAGCGCGGATGCATCGACGGAATCGTCCGGCGTGTCCGAGTCGAACGGCGATGAGTCGAGCGCGGGATCGACCGGATCCGTTCCTTGCGGTAGAGCCGGGCAGACGTGCTGCGACGACGGGCCGTGCGATCCCGGTCTCGCTTGCATGGACGGTCGGTGCGGATGCGTGACCTCCGTTGCTGTCGGGCGCCGTCATGCCTGTGCGAGCCAAGTCGATGGGTCCGTATGGTGCTGGGGCGACAACGCAGCCGGCCAAGTCGGACTCCCGAACGAGCCGTACGCCACCCGCCCCGTTCGGGTCGATGCCCTCCCGAGCGCTTCGACGTTGGTGTTGTCGGCCGCGAATCACACCTGCGCCTCGCTTGGCCTCGGCGACATCTGGTGCTGGGGTGACAACGCGTTCGCGCAAGCCGTGCCCACGCTGGCCTTACCCATCGCCCCACCCACCCTCGTACTCGCATCCGGCGATGCGGCGTGGCTCGTCGCGGCCACGACGTTTTCCTGTGTTGGAAGTTCGACCGCTGGGACGTTCGCCACGTGCTTTGGCAGCAACGCGGCCAATCAGCTGACCTCAGCGGCCGTCATGCCTGGGCCGACCGCGATCGCGACGGAGTTCGCCTTCGAACGCGTGGCCCTCGGGGCTTCCCATGGGTGCGCAATCTCGATGGACGGATCGCTTCACTGTTGGGGAGCCAACGAATCCGGCCAGCAGGGCATCGATCCGATCTCGATCCCCACCGTGGCGACGTTGACCCCCATCGCCCTCGCGTCCGTCGCGGATGTCGTCGCTGGAGATGCACACACCTGCGCGATCGCGTCTGGCCAGGTCCACTGCTTTGGACTCGGAACCTCCGGTCAGCTCGGCAATGGCACCAATGTCGGCACCGCCGACCCATCGACGACGGCGTTGCTACCCAGCGACTTCACCCCGGAGCGCCTCGTGGCCGGGCCTGTGCAAACCTGCGCGTTACAAGCCGATGGTCGAGCACTTTGCTGGGGCAGCAATCAAAACGGGCAGCTTCTGCTCACGCCCGACGCATCCGGCCAAGATGCGTTCGCTCTCGCGCCGCAACCGATTCCCCCGCTCGAAGCGTTGGCGGTCGCGGAGCTCGGCATTGGCGAGACGCACGCGTGCGCTCGCACGCGATACGGGGACGTCTATTGCTGGGGCTCGAACGAACGTGGGCAAGTCGGAGATGGATCGACCGCGTACGCCTTCGAGCCGACCGCGGTCGACACGATGTGCCCGTGACGCTCCCGCTCCTGTAAGGCGACTTCGTCGGGTCGCGTTCGAACGAGCACGATGCTTCATTTCCGCCTCGCCCATGTGTTTTGGTTGGTCCTTGGCTTGGTGCTCGCGTCCGGTTGCGCAAAAGCGCCCCAAGCGCGAAATGTGGCGAGCCCAACGGTCGGCGAACTGGCCCCTCCGGCTCGTACCTCGCGGATCCACGAGAGTGCGCAAAGCCAGGATTCCGTCGTGGCATGGGGGGATGAGGAGGTTGCTCCACGAGGCCTCGGAACCGAGTACGGCGAACCCGTACAAAGTTGGGTGACCCACGTTCCATTCGAGCGCGACGCCGATGTTCCCGAGGTCGTGCTGTCCTTGCACTACAACGATACCGCGGGCGTTCGCGAACTCGCCCGGTACGTGGGCGATCATCGATCCGCGAGGGCAAAAGTCAGCTCGGAGCCCGGTTCTCTCGTCGTCGCGATCGTGGACGCGCGCGGTCGAATGCTCGACGCCACCGACGTGGATGGCACCCGCTACGCGATCGGCGAAAACGGGCAAAGGTACCGGATCAGCATCGAGAATCGTGGTCCGATTCGGTACGAGGTCGTCGCTTCGGTCGACGGGCTGGACGTACTCACCGGAGATGAAGCCGAATTTTCACGACGAGGCTATATCATCGAGCCGTATTCGAGCATGATGCTCGACGGATGGCGTACCTCGGAAGCCACCGTTGCCGCCTTTCGCTTCGGCACCGTCGCCGACAGCTACGCTGCGCGCCGCGACATGAGCCGCAACATTGGCGTCATCGGGGTCGCGTTCTTTCCCGAGTACGGCGCAACGAACTTTTCCGAGTTGGAGCGGCGCCACTCCTCGCGACCGTTCGGCCAAGGGTATGCTCCACCTCCTCCTCCACGCTGATATCGCTCCCATGACAACGCCCCCGAGTTCCGAAGCCGTCACCCGAGGCATCCGCGTTCGCGTTCAGTCTCGTTACGTCCCCGAGCAATCGAGCCCGAGCCGCGGAGCTTGGTTCTTCGCCTATACGGTCGCGATCACGAACGAAGGCGAAGACGTTGTCCAGCTCGTCAGCCGCCATTGGGTGATCACGGATGCGAACGGCGAGGTGGAGGAGGTTCGTGGTCCGGGCGTTGTCGGCGAACAACCAGTGCTGCGACCAGGTGCCTCGTTCGAATACACGTCTGCGTGTCCGCTCCCGACCCCGTTCGGTACGATGCGGGGCTCGTATCAAATGGTCAACGAAGACGGCGAACCGTTCGACGCCGAAATCGCAGCGTTCGCCTTGAATACGCCGTACGCACTCAACTGATCGCGCCTCGACGCACCGCGAGCCCGAGCAGCACGGGCCCAACGGAAGAAGCGACCTCGACGGACTCTGCCTCGGACTCTGCCTCGCGCGGCGTGAAGAGCTTCTAGCTGCCCATGCGCGGCGTGAAAGCATTCAGCCCCGCGCCCGGCGTGAAGAGCTTGCCGAGTGCGGAGTGATTCGACTGTCGAGTGCAAAAACAGCGGGCAAAAAAAAGCCGGCCACGCTTTGAGGCGAAGCCGGCTCCCGGATTGGGCGCACGCATGGAGGCGCGGGAATGGTCGTAGGAGGTTTTTATCGCGTGAAATCGAGCAGGAGCGTGTGCCGGCGCAACCTTCCCATTGCCATTCGATCAGGTCAAGAAGGACCAGGGGGGATCACGTCTCCCCCAGCTCACCTACTCCTCGGTGGCCTTGTCCTCCGATGGAAACCCCTCGGTGCCCAACGGATCGGTAGGTCGCTCCGACATGGGGGTCTCGCTCGATACCTCGTTCGCGGGTCCCTCGCTCGTGGTGGCCTCGTTCACGGCTGCCTCACCCTCATCGGGCTCGAGGTCTTCGCCCAACGCTTCGTTCGTGAGTTCTTCGTCGAGCGCGGCATCACCTGCACCCAACGAAGGTGGATCGACGGGGGCGGGAGCACCATACGCCGCACGGTGTTCCGCACACATCCGATCGACCGGACGGTCGCCTTCTTTCGCCGCCGCGATGTTCAACCCTGGCCACCATTGCCACGTGCCATCGCAGCCCGGTAGCACGCAGGGCATGACCTCGACGTCGGTTTCGGCTTGGTCAGGGCTTTGATAGCCACCGTGGATACATTCCGTGCAAAGCCGGACCGGATCCTCGAGTCGACCCGCCAAGAATGCTTGAAGCTGCGCCCCCGTCTTGTATGTCCATGTTCGCGTGCACTCGGGTCGACCGCACGCAACCTCGCGATCGGGATGCATGCGACAGAACTCGCGGCAGACTTCGCACATGCGTTTGGGCAGCGTGAAGTCGGCGTTCAGATCCTCCGTACCAAGCGAAGCCCAGGCTTTGAGCTGGAGTTCTCGATCGAGCGTGACCTCACGCGTACAACCATGAACCTTGCACACGGAGGAGCGCTCCTCGAGCAGGTTCAACTTCTTCTGACAGGGTTCGCACTTTCGCCGAGGCGGTCCGTCGTTCCGCTTGCGACGACCCCGCTTTCCTCGCTGCACGGGCCCCTCGTCGCCTTGTCGCTTGATCCATCCACGATGCTTGAGCTGGGCGTCCCGCGACCAAAACCACGAGCGCTTGCAGCCCTCGACGCAACACGCCACCTCGGCATCGCTGACGTAGCGACACTCATCGCAAAGCCGTCGCGGCGGAGATTGTCCGTAGGCTTGAATCTGGTCGATCGCTGTCCACAACCAGGTGCCACGACAACCATCGGTCGCGCACGGCATCTCGCGTTCGTCGATATGGCTGAGCAGTCCGCCCGCGAGTGCTGCAAAGGTCGACATCGACGATGGAGTCGCCCCTTCGGTCTCCGAGGAGCGTGGAGCCCCCTCCGCCCCGGAACGGCGTGGAGTCCCCTCCGCGCCGGAACGGCGTGGTCCTCTGTCCGCCGCGAACGAACGCGAGGTGCCGTCCGCCTCGGAAGAACTTTGGGCTCTCACGGGTTCGCTCGAAGGATTCGCCGCGGACGAATCTTCTTTCTTTCGCCCACGCTTGCGTCGACGCTTGCGCGTACGCTTCTTCCCGGAAGCTTCCGCGCCATCTCCGCCTTCAGCAATCGCCGGAGTTGAGCCGGACTCTTCATTCTCTGTCTGGGCTGACAAGGGGCCGGAGTATCGCCGCCAACCCAAGCCGCGTCCACCCGGGCGAACGGGAGGCGCTCGAGCACCGAACGTTTCGCCGCGCGTCAAAAAACTGCGACGAACGGCCGTTCGAGGGCACACCAAAAGCGCCGAACGACACAGAGGCCGACAGTAGACTCCGTTCTCGGGCCGCAAGCGAACGATTCGGAGCAGCGCCCGAGAGGGGGAAGCGAGCGCGCCCCGGAAAACAACCTATACTGCCCCAAGCGCGAAAGCGGAGAAACGAAACCACATGCTCGCCCTTGCTGCCTCGTTGATAGTTGGTGCTGGCCTCGCGGCTGCGGCCTACCGCCACAGTAAAAGCCGCAGGAAAGCCTCCACGACGCAGTCCGCTGCGCTCGCCGCAGTTGGAGGTGCCGCCGGTGGAGCCGCAACATGGGCCACGGTGTCGCTGATGCTGATGGGTTGGCCACTGCTCGTCGCGGGAGGGATCGTCGCGGCCTACATTCTCGGCCGTCGCAGCCAACAAAAAGCTCTGCCTCCTGCACGCAGCTAAGCCGCGGAGGCTGCCGTTAGCGATCCCCCAAACCCCACAGCATCACGTAGTAGTAGGCGACCGGCGTAACGAACAACATCCCGTCGACACGATCCAGCATGCCGCCGTGGCCCGGCAAGAGTGTGCCCGAGTCCTTGACGCCGAACGTGCGCTTGAGCATGGACTCGACCAAATCCCCAATCTGTCCGCTGATGCTGCCGAGGATCCCCAACGCGATTGCGTGGACGACGGGGAGTTCGGGCAGAAGGCACGCTTTGCCGACGACGAGCGTTGCCAAACATGCGCCGACGATCCCCCCTGCACTGCCCTCCCACGTCTTACCGGGACTGACGGCCGGATAGAGCTTGTGACGGCCCCACGTCAAGCCGAATGCATAGGCCACGGTGTCCGAGAAAAACGCCATACACAGCGAGACGGTGAGCCAGTCTCCTTGTCCGCTGTGTTTGAGGAGCGGCAGCGTCGACACGAGCAGCGGCACGTAGAGCAACGCCGAAAGGCACACGCCGAAGTGGCGTCCGCTTTGCGGCAGTGCACTCTTTCGGCCCAACGTGAGCGCGCCGAGGATCAATACCGAGAACGCCAAGAGCGGAGGTACGACTCCTTGCCCGAACGCGGACGAGAGCACCACGAGCGCGACCCCGATGATGCCCGTGAGCCATCGCAAGGACCACTCCGGGCGGGCCTCGGTGGCTGGCAACGCCATGCAGAGATACTCATCACAGCCGATGACGGACACCGCCGCCGCGAGGCCCACGACACTCCACGGCGTGGGATCGATGAAGATCGCAGCCAGGACGATCGGAACCAACACGCCCGCCGTCGCGACTCGTTTTGCGAGCTCGCTCACGCGCGTAGTCTAGGCGCTGTCTGGTTTCCCCGACAGAGCCTAGTCACCCTTAGTCCATGCCGGCCGCGGACTTCTTCGCTTCCGGCTCTTCGTGCTCTTCGTGCGGTTCGTTCATGGGCACCTCGATCTGCTCGGACGTCAGCCCGAAGCGACGCTCCCGGCTTTGAAAGTCGAGGACGGCTTCCATGAGATCCTCAGGGGCAAACTCTGGCCATTGCTTCGCCGTGAAATACAGCTCGGCGTAAGCGGTTTCCCAAAGGAAGAAGTTCGAGATCCGGCGCTCTCCACTGGTCCGAACGAGGAGGTCGAGCGGTGGCAAGAGGCGTGACGAGTCCAAATAGCCACTCAGCCGTTCGACGTCGACTTCTTCGGGGTTGAGCTTGCCGGCCACGGCATCGCGACACATTTCGCGGGCCGCCTTGGCGATCGTCTCGCGGCCTCCGTAACTGAGCGCGAGGCAAAGCACCATGTCGCGATTGTGCGCCGATGCAGCGATGAGTTCGAACAACGGACCGCGAACCGATTGGGGCAACCGCTCGGCTTGCCCCACGGTCACCAAACGAATGCCATTGTCGAGGATCTCATCTCGCTCCTGCAGCAGGTATCTCCGCAGCAGCTCCATGAGATGGAACACTTCCTCGGGCGGGCGATCCCAGTTCTGCGAGGAGAAGGCAAACAACGTCAGCGCTTCGATCCCCATTTTGCGCGCCGCACGCACAACCTTGCGAACCGAGTCGGCGCCACGCTCGTGCCCCGATTGCCGTCGGAGACCACGTGCACGCGCCCAACGCCCGTTGCCGTCCATGATGATGCCCACGTGTCTCGGCAGCTTGGCCGTTGGCGCTTCTGACATCTTGGGGTTCCGGGATACCACGCCCAGGGAGCGCGGGAAAGGCCCACTATCGACCACTGCAGAAGGTTCGGCAATCCGAGGATCGAGGCGGCTCGCACGAGGTCGAGCGTCGCTCTTCGTGCGCTGCGAGGGACCCGCACGCGTCGGTCATTCGAGCACAGTTCTCGCCATCTAGGGCGATCTTGCCGCATCGAGCTAGGGTGGCATAACCTACCCACCCGCGGCGACGACTCGTAAGGTGCAGCGGCCGCATGGGAAACCAGAGCATGACCAACGCGGACGAAGTCGATTCGTACATGATTCAGAGTGGGGTGCCCTACGATCAGTTGGGCGAGGGTACGTGGGTGCTTCGACCGGAGAGCCTTCACGACGCGCGCATCGGGGTCACGATCGAAGATCCGATCGTCCTGTTTTCGATGCCCGTGGTCGAACTGCCACCCGAACGCAAGAACCTCGAGCCATTGTTCCAACGGCTGCTCGAACTGAATGGCGAGCTGCTGCACTCGGCGTATTCGCTCCAAGGTTCGAAAGTCGTGCTCTCGGGTGCCCAGCAGCTCGAAAATCTCGATTTCAACGAGTTCCAGGCGGTGCTCGACGACATGTGCATGGCACTCGACAATCATTTTGCCAAGATCGCACCTATGGTCGCTTCGCATGCGGCGGACAGGAGCGCATAAATCACATGGGACTGTTTTCACGACTCGGGACGCTCATCCGCTCCAACATCAACGAGCTCATCAATAAGGCCGAAGACCCGGAGAAGATGCTCAATCAGGTCTTGGTCGACATGAAAGCTCAGCTCGTCGAGGCCAAGAAGCAAGTTGCGGTGGCCATCGCGGACGAGAAACGACTGAAGAAGCAATACGAGCAGGAGCAGGCCAAATCCCAAGAGTGGGAACGCAAAGCCATGCTCGCGGTCAAAGCGGGTGACGACAACCTCGCGCGGGCCGCATTGCAGCGAAAAGCAGAATACGACGACGTTTGCCAAACCCTCAAACAACAATGGGATTCGCAACGGAACTCCGTCGAACAACTCAAACACGCTTTGCGTGGACTCGATAACAAAATCGAGGAAGCGAAACGAAAACGAAACATTCTCGTTTCTCGACAAAAGCGAGCCGAAGCCCAACGCACGATCAACGAAACATTGTCGAACATCAATTCGACCTCCGCATTCGATACCTTCGATCGAATGTCCGATCGGGTCACCCAGCTCGAAGCCGAAGCCGAGGCTGCCTCGGAGATCGGTGGAGCGCTTCCCGAGTCATCGCTCGAATCCCAGTTCAAGGCCCTCGAAGCGAGCAGCGGGGTCGACGACGATCTCACGGCGTTGAAAAAGCGGATGGCCCTCGCCGCGGCGCAAGATGATCGCAGAGCCATCGGGGGAAACATCGAAACTCCACCTCCATCGGTGTCCGACGACGAGCTCGACGCGGTAGCCAAAGACGCTGAACTCGATGCTCAGCTCGAAGACCTGAAGCGCAAGCTTTCGGCAACTTGAGCGCATCGCCCTCGACTTGCTCGGCGGACTTGCTCGGCGGAAGTTGAACCCCCTCAGGAACGTCGTCGGCATCGCTCCTGGCGGGGTCCATGCGTTTCGCACGACGATGCCACGGACGACGACGGCCTTGATTCGTTCGTGGCGCCGGGCAGCGGGTCGCTGACGCGGAGGTCGGGCCTTCGAACCCGACATCGCTGGCAGATGAGTGTGACATCTCCGTCGTCGTGAGTGACGACGGCCCGTGAAAGTGGCCGATTTCATTTGTGGTATCGGCCTTGCAGCCCTACCCGTTCGTGCCGCGGATTGATCTTATGCCCCATCGGGGACGGCACGGTCATTTTCGGGACGCTATGAACCTAAGTACTTGGCCTCGGACGTCTGCCCTCGAGCTCGCTCTCGTCCTCTTGCTGTGTGGCTGCTCGTCCATCGATACCGATCCCGAGTTCATCGAACTCGCCGGGGAGAACGCGGACGAGAGTGCTCTGGACAATACGGGTGCTCCTCCTCGAAGTGAGGAAGGCGATCGGACGGGGGGTGGTGACGGCGACGACGAGGGCAGCGCTGGCGAGACGGGTGCCGGCTACGAACCCGCCCCCGACGACGAATTCATTCCGCCCATGGAGGACCCACCGACGGCGGTCGACCCCGACGACGATCCGGCGTGTGATGACCAAACGGTCGTCGAACTCTTTCTCTCGTCTGACGATTCGAACTCGATGTCCTCGCCGGTCCAAGCTCGCGAAGCGGCCATGGACACGTTCTCGAGCCTCGCGAACGTGCCGATCCGACCTTGGGAATTTCTGAACTACTACGACTTCGAATACCCTGCCGCCGAACCGGGTCAGCTGACGGTCACGTCTTCCCTCGTTCACGATGAGAGCATGGTGGCTGGCGAATATCTGCTGCAAATCGGAATCGCGAGTGAACGTATCGCTCGGGATGCGCGAGCGCCGATGAGCATCACGCTCGTTCTCGACACGTCGGGTTCGATGGGCGGGCATCCCATCGAGATGTTGAAGGCCACCTGTCGTGCGATCGCCTCGAGCCTCATGGCGGGCGACACGATCTCCATGGTGACCTGGGATACCGGGAACCACGTCGTGTTCGGCGGCTATGCGGTCACTGGTCCGAACGACCTCGAATTGCTCGAAGCGATCGACGCGCTCGAGGCGAGTGGCGGAACCGATCTGCACGGAGGATTGGTCAGCGGTTATGAGCTCGCACGCGGAGTCTATGATGCGGGACGCATCAACCGGATCGTTCTCATCAGTGACGGAGGTGCCAACGTGGGCATCACCGATGTCGACCTCATTGCCGAACAGGCGGGCGGTAACGAGGTCGACGGGATCTACATGGTCGGCGTGGGCGTGGGCGATGCTCTCAGCTACAACGACGAACTGATGAACAACGTGACGGATGTCGGCAAAGGAGCCGCCGTTTTCATCGATAGTGAAGCCGAGGCCGTCAAGATTTTCGGACAAAACTTCGTCAACACCGTCGCGGTCGCTGCCCGTGACGTCCGGGTGAAGCTCGATCTTCCGCCAGGGTTCGCGATCGTGCGCTTTGCGGGGGAGGAGGTCAGTGCGGACCCAGCAGAGATCGAACCGCAACACATCGCGCCGAACGACACGATGGTGTTCCATCAGCGGATTGAGACCTGTGCACCCGACCTTGCCGGTGACGAGAGCGAGGTCACGATCACCGTCCAATACCAGGATGTGATCACGCTCGAACAACGTGAGATCGCGACGACGACCACGTTCGCGGACTTGCTCGCCGCCGATCCATCACAACTTCGCAAAGGCGCCGCGATCTTCGAGTACGCCGAGGGACTCAAGGCCTACCGCACCGCTGCACCGACCGAACGCACCGAAGCGCTCGCCGCCGCATTCGTCGCGCTCGAACGAGCGGAGAGCCTACTCTGGCAGGATCCTGCGCTCGTCGAGATCCGCACCGTCCTGCAAAACCTTCGATAGGACGACCCCCAAGCAACGAGCCGCTAGGCAAGCTTTTCGGGGGTGCGTGAGCAGCCTCTCAGCCCCGCACGGGGCGTCAAGCTTCGTGGGAGGGGTCTTTGTGAAAATCCCCTCATGGACTCACGATCTCGGCCAGCGTGGTGCGGGCAATCGCGTGATATCCCGCGGCTGCCGAGGCGTAGATACGGCGGGCATCGTCGAGGCGTCCGACATCGACGAGCGCACGATAGAGTGGCACGAGATACTTTCGTCGACCCACCGTCTTGAGAAACACGACCAGCCGTTCTTCGACGCCAGCGTACCCGCGTCGTATACCGACTTCGAGCCATTGCGCGACCACTTCGGAGTTGCCGCTCTGGGTCAGTGACCAAGCAGCATCGAGCTCGGTCAAGGTCGTCGCAGAAACATCCGGCGGGAGGCGCCGCAGAAAACGGAGCCAATGGTGGGGCGTCCAGTCGGCGGTCTTCAACCCGTTCGCCTTCAGTTCGCCTGCGGCCAGTTGAACGGCGGCCCGATCGACCTCATCGAACGCGGTGGTGTCGATGGGAGGTGCACCAGGGCCGATGCCGGGTCCGTCGATCCAGGCGAGAACATCGGGAAGCGACTGCCCTGGCAACGGCTGAGCCCCGTGCAGGAGCCGTTCGTCGAGAAACTCGACGAACTCCTCCGTCGTCACGCTCGTGAACGCGTGGTCCGCAAACCATTGCGACAAGAAGCGATCGAACACGTCGCGCCCATACGTTTGCTCGAGGAGGCGGAGGAACAGCGCCCCTTTCTCATACGGCACATCGTTGAGGCCACGATCGGGGTCGCCTCCACTGAGATCCGCCCGCAGCCGTTGGGCCTCGGGCGCGAGTTCGCTCAAGACTTGCTCGAGGTCGCCAAACCCGAGGGCCGCTTCCATTTTCGCGCGAGTTTCCCCGTACAACGCTTCGATCAGACGTCGCTCGATGTAGACCGTGAAACCTTCGTTGAGCCAAAGGTCGCCCCACGAAGCGTTGGTGACCAGATTGCCCGACCAAGAATGCGCGAGTTCGTGCGCGATGAGAGACACGAGCGAGCGATCACCCGCGAGAATGGTGGGCGTGACGAAGGTAAGCTTCGGATTCTCCATCCCCCCGAATGGAAACGCGGGTGGAAGGACGAGGAGATCGTATCGACCCCAGCGGTAAGATCCGTAAAGTGCTTCGCTGGTGCCGATCATCGACTCGACGTCGGCGAACTCGTGTGCGGCTCGGTCGAGGATGGCGGGCTCGGCCCAGACCCCCGTTCGTGGCCCGAGCGAGGCGAACTCGAGCTCGCCCACCGCAAGCGCGAGCAAATACGAGGGCACCGGCTGCGTCATGGAAAACCCATGGGCACCACTCGCGTCGCGGCCATGCGCATCGGCGGCCATCAAAGCCTGAAGCGGAACGTCGGATCGAACGACCGCGTCGAACGATGTCCGCACGCTCGGCGTGTCCTGACACGGGATCCAGGACCGCGCATGGATCGCTTGCGATTGACTATAGAGGAACGGGTGTCGGCCCCCTGCCGTTTGCTCGGGTGCGAGCCACTGCAGCCCGGTGGCCTCGGGTGAGGTTTCGTAGTCGATCCGAACCGCATCGAGACCCTCGGGCAACGTGACGACGAGCGGTTGGCCGAGGATGGGATCCATGGGGCCGAGCTCCCACTGCGCGGGCACCCACGTCGCGCTCGTTCCCAACTCGGCGACACGAGGCACACCTTCGCTCGCGGGCGGTCCCGAACCGACTCGGACCTCGCGAATGGTCAGCCCTCGGGTATCGAGGCGCAGTGGGGCGAGAGGCATCCGCCGGTCGAGCAGCAATGTCGCGGAACCATTCAGCTGCTCGCGTTCGAACGACACCATCCAGCGAAGCCCCATGTGCCAGACGGCGACCTCCGAAGGCTGGGCGTATGAATGGGGATCAATGTGACGCACAGGTGTTTTCTCCACGTCGTTTGTGTCCACACGCTTGGGTGGTGTGCTGCACCCCGTTACGAGCGTGAACAGCAGGAATCCTGCTCCGATGCACGCCATGATGGGCGCACGAAGCGGCGTAAAGCCTCTTCGACATCCAAGTTTTTTCATCCGAATCATCGTCACGGTAGGAACCGATCATAGCGATGGTCGACATCCAAAACTCCGAAGCGACACAGTTGGAGGTTGTCTCGGTGGCCCAGCACGGCAATTTTTCGTGGAGCGGCTTTTGGTGCGCACATCCGAGGAGTTTTTGGTTGATGCGAAGCCGGGAATCGGAAGTAATCTGCCCACGCATGATCTTGTCGAACAGGGCTTCGCAATGCAGCCTCGAAAGGGCGCGGGGCGAGATCAGCCCCAAAGAGGCGCGGGGCGAGAGCAACCCCAAGCGCGTGAGGGTCGAAGGCCATCGCGCGCGGGCGCGGAGCCAGCTCGGGATCGCCGAGGCGATCGGCCGACGGAGGTCGCTTGCGACTGCGACCGGACGGTTCTTCGGAACCATCGTCATCGCCGTGAGCTCGCTTGGGTGCGACCTCCTCGTTCCCGATCCGGTGCAGTTGGTGCAGGTCTTCACGACCCACTATGCCCTCGACGAAGAGGGCGCAGCGATCCCCGGAGGCGAAGCCGGATTTCGTGAGTTCACGACGAATCGAGGTTGGACGGTAAGCCTGCAAGATGCCTACGTCACGACCGCTGACGTCACACTCGTGAACTGTGCGAATCAGGTCGCGTTGATCGGTTTGTCGCGCGGACTCGTCGCGGAGGACTTGAATAGCCCCGACCTGGAACCCATCACGGTCGGCAGCTTGGAGATGGGTCCGACGAGCCTTTGCGCCGTGACCGTGCATTACGCTCCGTTCGTGGCCGACGAGAGTTCGATGACTCCGCGCTCCGCGGAGGTCGAAGGGGCGTCCGTTCTGTTGACGGGGTTGGCCGAAAAGAACGGCATGGGCATCCCGTTCAACTTCAAGATCTCTCGAGAGTTCGAAGTCGAGGTCGAGTTCATCGACGAGATCGGGCAGATCATCAACATCACCGGCGACGAACCGTTTCCGCTCGAGATCACCTTGGGCAAGACCTATCACGAGTTCTTCGAAGGGGTGGATTTCTCGTCCTACGACGAGGCAACGGTCAAGAACCAAATCGTAGATATTCTGGGTGAGGTCACCCACGTGCACCGGATCGAACCTTAGCCGGCGAACTTTTCGTTTTTCTCTTCGCGATTTCGCAGGCCGAAGGGTTCGGCCCGCGGGGTTTGCGGCGTATCCTGCAGCGGCTAGGATCCACCAGAGCGGAGATCGAAAAACGTGTCCACACTGCAGCAAGATTCATCCCCCGCAGCGTCGAACGTCGTCCGAACCGAGATCAAGGTCGAGGACGACCGAACGGGAATGGACCCCACCACGATCGAGCGGGCGGTCCTCGATCATCTCCACTACACGTGCCTCAAGGACGCTGTCACGGCGACCAAACGAGATGTCTTCATCGCGGTCGTCCATGCCACGCGTGATCGTTTGGTTCACCGCTGGCTCGAAACACTGCGCACGTACGGGCACGGGGGCGACATCAAGCGGGTCTATTACTTGTCGGCGGAGTTCTTGCTCGGTCGATCGCTCGGGCTCAACCTCGCCAACCTCGGCATCTACGACACGATCAAGAGCCTACTCGCCAAGTACGACATCGACCTCGACACGCTGCTCGAGCAAGAACCCGATCCGGGCCTCGGCAACGGAGGCCTCGGCCGACTCGCCGCATGCTTCCTCGATTCGATGGCTACGCTCGCACTCCCCGGCTACGGCTACGGGATTCGGTACGAGTTCGGGATCTTCGATCAATCGATCCGGGATGGCTGGCAGGTCGAACGCGGCGATGCGTGGCTCCGTTACGGCAACCCTTGGGAGATCGCTCGCCCCGAGTTCACCGCGACGGTGAACTTCTACGGCCGGGTCGAACAAGCTCGCGATGAATTCGGCAATCTGCGCGTGCGCTGGGTCGACACGCTCAAGGTCCTGGGTCTGCCGTACGACACCCCCATCGCGGGCTACGGCAACAATACCGTCAATACGCTCCGGCTCTGGGAAGCCCGCGCGACCCAGTCGTTCGACTTCCAAGTGTTCAACGACGGCGACTATCGCCGCGCGGTTCAGAACAAGGCCGACAGTGAGACGATCTCGAAGGTCCTCTATCCCAACGACACCTCGCCGGAAGGCCGGGAGCTTCGGCTCAAGCAGCAGTACTTCTTCACGGCGTGTTCGCTGAGCGACATCGTCCGTCGCTACCTCAAGTTCGAGAGCAACTTCGACGCGTTCACGAACAAAGTGGCGATCCAGCTCAACGATACGCACCCGGCGGTCACGGTCGCGGAGCTCATGCGCCTGCTCGTCGATGTGCATGGACTCGACTGGGATCGTGCGTGGGAGATGACCCAGGCCACGGTCGCGTACACGAACCACACGTTGCTGCCCGAAGCGCTCGAAAAATGGGACGTCGAAATGTTCGGCCGCCTGCTGCCGCGACACCTCGACATCATCTACGAGATCAACCGTCGGTTCTTGCGACAGGTTCAAATCAAGTATCCGTCGGATGGGGAACGGATGCGCCGCATGTCGATCATCGGTGAGGACCCGAGCAAGCAGATCCGCATGGCCCACCTCGCGGTGGTCGGTTCGCACAGCATCAATGGGGTTGCGGCCCTCCACACTCAGCTGCTCAAGGAGAGCGTGCTCCGCGACTTCGCCGAGATGTTCCCGGAGCGGTTCAACAACAAGACGAACGGGGTCACCCCGCGACGCTGGATCCTCTTGTCGAACCCGCGGTTGTCCGCGGCGATCACCAAGCGGATCGGCCCCTCTTGGGTGAGCCACCTCGACGAGCTCGAGAAACTGCGGGAGTTCGCGGACGACCCCGAGTTTCAGGCGGAGCTGCAACAGATCAAGCGAGCCAACAAGACCGACCTGGCGCGGGTCATCCGAACGCAGAACCATGTCGAGCCTCTCATCGACTCGATCTTCGACGTGCAGATCAAGCGACTGCACGAGTACAAACGCCAGCTGCTCAACTGCATCCACATCATTTCGCTCTACCAGCAGCTCAAGCAGCAGCCGCATGTCGACTTCGTACCGCGCACCTTCGTGTTCGGTGGCAAAGCCGCTCCCGGCTACGCCATGGCGAAGCTACACATCAAGCTCATCAACGACGTCGCGTCGACGATCAATGCCGACCCGACGATCGGCAACCGCTTGAAAGTCGCGTTCGTCGCCAACTACGGTGTGTCGTTGGCCCAGATCATCATCCCCGCGACGGATGTGTCCGAGCAGATCTCGATGGCCGGCAAAGAAGCTTCGGGCACGGGCAACATGAAGTTTCAAATGAACGGCGCGCTCACGGTCGGCACGCTCGACGGCGCCAACGTGGAGATCCGCGACGCAGTGGGGCCAGAGAACTTTTTCTTGTTCGGGCTCGACGCACCTGGGGTACGCAAGCGCAAAGAAGAAGGCTACCGCCCATCCCAATACATCGAGCGAAGCCAACGCCTGCGCAGCGCAGTCGAACTCATCAGCTCGGGGTTCTTCAGCCCCGATGACCCGCATCGGTTCGATCCGATCGTCAACGATCTGTGGAACCACGACCACTACTTGGTCTGTGCCGACTTCGACGGCTATGTCGCGTGTCAGGAGCGCGTCGCCGCGGCTTATCGCGACCAAACCCGTTGGACTCACATGGTCGTGCACAACATCGCGAACTCCGGGCGCTTCTCCAGCGATCGGACGATCCGTGAATACGCGAACGAGATCTGGAAGACTCGTCCGGCTCCGATCACGTTGGAGAAGAAGTAAGCTCCACGGATGAGCGATCGCCCGGCCACTCGCGGCCGTCGTCTCCTGCGCCTCGCGGGGATGACGGCCCAGGTCGCGACCCGTTACGCGACCTCGCGCCTCAAGTCCGCGTTTCAGTCGTCGGAGGACGCCGAACGCGATCGCGAAGTCACTCACACGCGCACCGGCGAGATCATCGCAAAAACGCTGGGTGAGCTCAAAGGCGCGGCGATGAAGGTCGGGCAAATGGCATCGGCAGCGGGCGACCTCCTCCCGCGGGAGATCGCCGAGGCCCTACGAACACTCCAGCGTGAAGCCCCGCCGATGCCCTACGAGGTCATCGCGGAGCAGATCGAACGCGAATTCTCGGCGGTTCCCGAGTCGCTGTTTCGCTCGTTCGAACGAGTCCCGTTCGCCTCGGCCTCGATCGGCCAAGTCCACCGTGCCGTAACCGATGATGGACGCGACGTCGTCGTGAAGGTGCAATACCCCGGGGTGGATCGAGCCGTCGACTCCGACCTCGCGCACCTCAAGCTGGCCCTGCGTGCGAGCGGCCTCATCAAGATCAAGCGAGCGGCACTCGACGCTGTGTTTGCGGAGATTCGCGCTCGCTTACGCGAAGAACTCGACTACTGCATCGAGTCCGACAACGTTCGGTGGTTCCACGACTACTATCGCGATCACCCGAAGGTCGTGGTTCCCCAGGTCGTGGGCGAGCGGAGTTCGCAGCGGGTGCTTACGCTCACGTACGAACCGGGCGATTCGCTGACCGAAGCCGAGGCCTATCCGCAAGAGGTGCGGGACCAGCTCGGGGAGGGTTTGTTCGAACTCGTGGCCGACCAGGTCTTCCACGCGCAACGGATCCACGCGGATCCGAACCCGGCCAACTTCGCGTTTCGCTTGGATGGCACGATCGTTCTTTATGACTTCGGATGTGTCAAAACCCTGGACCCGAGCATGGTCCGCGCCTATGCCCGAGCCGTTCGTGCAGGCCTCGACGGTGATGAGGCGGGCATCGAAGCCGGACTGGTCGAGCTCGGCGCGCGAGACCTCGAAGGACCCCATGTTCCGCTCGAGGTCTACGGCAAGTGGCGAAACATCCTTGGCCGCCCGTTCTTGGTCGATGGCCCCTACGACTTTGGTTCGTCGGCCCTGCAACTCGAGGCCGTCAAAATGCTGCCCGGGTTCATCACCAAGTACGCGGGAGCGTTTCAACCACCGGCGCAGCTCGTGTTTCTCGATCGGGTGATCGTCGGGCACTACGGAACGTTGCGGCGACTCAAATCCCGTTTCGTTCTACGCTCGCGATTGTTCGCTCACCTCGCGGCGTTCGAATCGTCCAATCTTTGAGCCTTTCGCAACGGCCCCAAACGCTCGCCTACCGACGTGAAACGGCTCTACCCGGAATCTGGACAGAGCCGACGCCAGGTTGGTCGGGGTGGTTGTCCAGACCATTCGGGACGACCCGCACTTCGGGCAACCGCACGCGACCGAGGAGCCCACAGATCCGCTCGTTCTCCTCCCGTGCACGTGTACCGGCTTCGAGCGGTACCACTCGCGGGGGAGTGAGCTCGTTGCGCGCGCGCAGATGATCGTACGCCGCCGAACGATGCCGCAAATTGCGATCGATCCGTTTCGACAACTCGTTGGGCAACTGAGGCTTGACGAAGCCCTGTAGCTCGATCTTGACGACGATGCCGCGAGGGAGCGCGCGACGAACCCCGTGTGTCCGGGTGACCTGCCCGAGCTCACTGTCGGCAAACACATCTCCTGGCGGTAGGTTGCGTCGTCGTCGCGATCGCAGCCGCCTGCGTGCCGGTGGACCCTCACGATGAGGCAGATCCGGGGCGATCTCGGCCTGGACGAGCGCCGGATCCTCTCGCTGCAGTGCCTGCCGAACGCTCGCCGCCAGCCATGCCCCCGCCACAGTACAGCCTTCGAGGCGAAGGTCCCGGGTGACCGAGTAGAGGCGCACCACTCGAGGTCGCGGAAACGGAGCCTCACACGATGGTGCGTCGAAGCCAACGACACGGACGTGCTCGCCGGTTCGTCGACGCAGAAGTCCACGCGGCGAGGTCACCACGAGCTCATACCGCTCGCCCACGATCGCTTGCTCGGGCCATATCGCTTGGGCGGCATAGACCCGACGAGCGTCTTCCTCGGGGTTCGAATAGCCCAACATCTCCAAGATCTGACTGCCGACCGCGAGGGTGACCGCATTGTCGGGAGCGCGCACGGTCGGCACCCCGAGCCGACCGCCATACCCGAGCCAGCCGACGCTGCGAACGTCGACCGTCGTACGGAGGGATCGATGGAGATCGTGTTCGGCGAGGATCAATCGCAGCGACGGCAAGCGCACGTCGAGCGGCGTGCGATGCAGCGTCTCGAGATGCGCACACGTCAGGGCACTCGGGACGACGAGCAGATCGGGACCAAACGCCTCGAGACGCCCGAGCACGGCACGGGCGTCTCGCAACGAGGTCACGTGGAGGAGTTCGCCACCCAGCGCAGCCAGATCGCCCAGCAACAGGGCATCGAGCGATGGGTCCGGATGCTCCGAATGCAGCAGCGCGATCCGTGGGGCCGAAATCGCCGAAGGTAAGAAGTGACGCCAGACGAGTACGGCGTGGTCGCGCTCGATCGCGGCGACGTCGGCTTCGAGTTCGGTGTCGTGGGCGAGCTCCGGCAGCTCGTCGTTCGACTCACCGAGCGGAATCGAAGCGCGCAAGTCCTCGAGCGAGGAGAACCGGTGAACGCCCAGCTCGCGGCCGAGCGAGGTCCGACCCAGCCGGTCGACGGTCTGCCTCAGGCATTCCTCTCTCCTGGCAGGCATCACGGCGCCGCGAGTTTACTCGCCTTGGAACTCGGCGCGCAGCGCTTCGACCACCGCTTGGGTCCGTTCGCGACGGCGTTTGAGCTCATTCGACATCTCGGTCGAGCGTCCATCCACGACCGCGCAGAAACGTTCGAGATGAGCGAGCGCCTGCGCCCGTCCACCCACCACGAGTAGGGCACGCGCGAGTCCATAGTGGGCCTCGGGCCAACTCGGAGCCAGTTGTACGACTCGCCGATACAGCGCTACGGAGGCCTCGGCATCTCCGTCGCGAAGAATGAGATCCGCGAGGTTGCAATGCGCCTCCGGTTGGTCGGGATCGATCGCGATGGCGCGCTCGTAGTGCTCCCGCGCACCGTCGAGATCGCCGATGTCGGCCAGCATGCTGCCGAGATTCGTCCACGCAGCCGACATTTCGGGATCCAGCTGCAACGCCTGCTCGTAGGCTTGCTTGGCGGCTTCGAACCCTTCTGTATCCGACGGCGCGCCATCCCATTCGTCTTCGAGCTCGCAGGCGTGGAGAAACCAATCGTAGGCGGTGTGGAGCTCCGCGGCCGGCTCCTCCGATACCCACGGAAGGCACAACACTTGGGATGCGTCCTCGCGCAACGCTTCGAGGTCGAAATCCAGCACGAACTGGCCGGTATCGGGCTCGAAGTGGCGGCCGCTCTGCTCGACGACCACCGCATCGCCTTCACAGCGGATGCGGAGCGTCGCAAGCGAGGTGTCTTGCTCGGGTAAGCTGCGCGCGAGCGCGGCAAGGCTACGTCGGACTCGGCGCAAGGGCAGTCCCCCGTCGAGCAAACCTTTGGCGACTTTGATGCCGACGAGATCGCGAAAACTATAGAGAAGACGATCCGGGGCGCCGTCCGACGGGATGATGAACCCCGTCTGGCACCAATAGCGGAGGCGTCGCTGCGGGATCCCGAAGAGCTCGGAGACCTGGCGAACGGTAAAGGTGGAAGACATGGACGGCCTACCTTTCGAGGATCGAACCAGTGACATCCGCATCGATGAGAATCGAAGGTCCCTGCGCCCGAACCGATACATCGAGGGCGATCGCGACTGACTGCTCGGATACGCGCAACATCTGAGCGACGGGCGAGCGCACCCGTTCCGTGAGCTTGGAGCGGAGATCGGGATGGTCCGCCAAGAGCTCGGCGACTCGGCTCGCCGTTGCGGCGTCGGGACGCTCGCGGTACGCCGCCGCCGACTTACGGAGATCGATCGTCAGCATGACCGTCGCGAACACCGATCCCTTGTCCGAGGTCGCTCCCCCGAGTTCGGGTGCCCCTTCGAAAACTTCGGTCCCGCTCTGCAGCAGGAGCTCCACGGTCGACGCGGGAAGGTATTCTCGGATCTCCCGACGGATGAGCTGTACCCGTCGCACGCGAATCCAAGGAGGATCGGCCAAGGTGGCTTTGGCCCCCTCCACGACGGATAGGGTTTCGCGTCCCTTGGGCGCGGACGAAACCTCACGCGGTTCCGAGGTTGGCGTGGCCTCGGGCCTCTTCGTTTTCGCAGAACGGGTCTTACGCCCTCCCCCTGTGGAAGGGGCTCTACGCCCTCCCGCGGCGGAGGGGTCCTTACCTCTTCTCGCGACGGAGTTGGTTTCGCGCCCTTCTGCGGCGGAGGGGGCCTCATGCCCCGCTTGCGCGGCTGACGTGGCGTCCGGCCCTTCTGGAGCGGGTGGGGCCCGATGTCTGCGTTCCGCCGTGGTAGCCATTTTCACCACATTATCGCCCGCTCGGTTGGCGAGCTCCAAGTTTTCGTGCGGCAGCTATTCTCGCGGCCGGAATGGCCGAACTCGAGATCCTCTTCGTCATCGACCCGCCCGAGTCTTTCTCTCCGCACGCGGATAGCACATTCGTCATGATCACCGAGGCGCTTCGCCGTGGGTATCGGCCCTACGGCGCACTCGTTTCGGGGCTGAGCCTCGCGGGGGGAAATGCGCTCGGTCACGCCGCTCCGCTCGCGCTGCATGAAGGACGTCTTCGGTTCGAAGGGCCCCCGGTCCGACGGACGCTCGCGAGTTTTCCCCTCGTGCTCATGCGCAAGGACCCTCCGGTCGACCAGGCCTTCCTCACAGCGACTTGGATTCTCGATCGCGCCGGAACGATGGTGTTCAACCACCCCCGTGGTCTCCGCGATCTGAACGAGAAACTCTCGACCACACCGTTCACGGAGTTCACCCCGCAGACGTTCGTCAGTCGCACTCCAGCCGAACTTCGCGAGATCCTCGTCACCCTGGGTGGCGTGATGATCGTCAAACCTGTGTTCGGTTTCGGCGGGCGCGAGGTCCTCTTGGCACGCACAGACGATCCCAACTTGGGCAGCTTGCTCGAACTCGCCACGGCGGAGGGCCAGCGTTGGACCATTGCTCAGGAATATCTCCCCGCCGCAAAAGAAGGCGACAAACGTATTCTGCTGGTCGACGGTGAGCCGATCGGCGCAGTGCTCCGTATGGCGGCGACCGGCGAGCTCCGAAACAACTTCCACGCGGGCGGACAGCCCGCGGATACTCTGATCACCGAGCGTGATCGCGCCATCATTCGCGCTGTCGCTCCGATGCTTCGTGAGCACGGCCAATTCTTCGTCGGGTTAGACGTAATTGGAGGCTATCTCACCGAAATCAACGTCACGAGCCCGACCGGGATGCAAGAGATCAACCGTCTGGGCGGACTCAAAGGGGACTCCACAATGCAAGCTGTGTTCTGGGGTGCGCTAGAGTCTAAACTTGGCGTAGCCGCGGGTTCGTGAGAGCCTTGCTCGTCAGGCGTTCCAGTAGTTCCATGGTAGAGCCCACGAGTCCACTCAACGAGTTATTGGCTGCACAACTTCCGCGCTTGTACGGATTTGCGTATCACATGAGCGGAAGCCGCGCCGAGGCGGTCGAACACATCCGCCAACTCGTGCGCGAGGCAAAGGCGCAGGGGGAGAAAGGGATTTTGGATCATCCGAATCCCGCCGACGCGCTGCTCGGAATGATGGCTCGGCGCATGGAGGAGTCACTCGGCCGCAAATCGGAATTCACGTTCGATGGCCTCGATGAGGTGCTGCGCACCGACATTACGCGGCCCATCGACCTTTCAGCGGGCGTCGGTCCCGGCGGAGATCCAGGCCGCGTTCACCTCATGTTGTGGGAGCTCAAGCGAACCTGCCTCACCGCAACGCTCTGCTGCCTGCCGCCCGGCGTTCGGGTGTCTTTCGTGCTCACCGACTTGATGGGGTTTGGTCCCACGGAAGCCTCGGAACTGCTCGGCATCAAAGAAAGTGCGTATCGCGTTCGATTGACTCGCGCGCGCAAGCGAATCGAGGACTATTTGACGCCGCGTTGTTTTCACGTCGACCACCAAAACCCGTGCACGTGCACCGGTCGATTGATCATCGCGATGGATGCGAACTTCGTATCCGAGCCGCCTCACACCCTCGATATTCCGCATGAACCGCATGACGCCGATGGTCCACGGCGCGACATGGGAAGCCTCTATCGCAGCCTGCCCTCGGTCCAGTTGACCGCGAGCGAACTGTCTTTGCTCGTCGACGGCTAACCACCACCGAGGGGTCTTTGAAGACGTCGCGCTTCCGCGCACCGCTTCGACAAGCTCCTCGTGGCTCCGACACTCGTCGACATGTTGAAGACGTCGCGCTTCCGCGCGCCGCTTCGACAAGCGCCTCGTGTCTCCGACACTCGTCGACATGTTGCGAAAGGCCCCTTATCGGGCGATCACGGGATTGACGAGCGACCCCAGATCCAGGCCACCGCTCGTCCCAATCCGAACGCTATCCCCGGGAACGAGCGCGCTCACCCCTTCGGGCGTGCCTGTATAAATGACATCGCCAGGCTCGAGCGTCATGCAGTCGGCGATGTACGCCACGATGAACGCGACATCGAACACCATTGCTTTGAGCGCCGCGTCCTGACGGATCTCGTCGTTGCGGAACCCTTGGATGCGCGCGCCGGCGGGCAATGTTTCGCCCAGTGCGGACACGCGAATCCACGGACCGAACGCCGCGAACGTGTCGAATCCCTTGGCACGCGTCCATTGCTGATCCTTCTTTTGGAGGTCGCGACAAGAGACATCATTGCCGAGCGTGTATCCGAGAACGCAGTCGAGCGCTTCGTCTCGACTCACTCGATACGTCCGTCGGCCGATGACGACGACGAGCTCCGCTTCCATGTCGATGCGCTCGAACCCGAGCGGGAGGCGAATGGGTTCGAGGGGACCTATCGCCGCTGTCGGCGGCTTGAAGAAAAGCAAAGGTTCCGTGGGGACTTCGTTGCCCATCTCCTGCGCGTGCGCCAAATAATTGCGCCCGACGCAAACGATCTTGGGCGGAATGACGGGGGCGAGGATCGTCAGATCGCCGAGTGGTTGGTGCAACCCGTGGAGCACCGGAGCCACCGCGGTCACCCAGGTGATGACGTCGTCGCCCTCGGTCGTTCGTGCGAGTGCAAACGGATCAGGAATCTCCTCGACGACATCGCTCGGTCCCGGGACGCCGCCTTCCGTGTAGACGCGGACGTACACGCTCGCGGGAACACGACCAGGATGGCGAACACGGCCGACCCACAGGCTTTTCGAACCGGTCATGACCGAGAGATACCACGGGCCGGAACACGTTTGGCAGTCGGCGCCTTCCCTCCGACGGAGCTTCTCGCATGGAATGCGCGGCAGAGCGCCGGTAACCTCCGACCCTCGCTTGACCACCCCGAACATGCACAGGCTCCTTCGCCGGGCCCTCTATGGCGTGGCGTTGGCCGTCGTCGTCTACGCTGCGGCGGTCATCTACGTCGACGTCGGCCCGGTGCGTGACACCCTGCAGCGATACGCTTGGTCGGGGTTCGGCGTCGCGATCGGCCTGTCGTGGCTGAACTACCTGCTTCGGTTCGCGAAATGGGAGCTGGCACTCGCGTGGCTGGCCGTCCGCAAAGACGCGCCCAACCTCACCCTCGCGCGCTCGCTCACGATCTATCTGGCGGGGCTCAGCATGTCGATCACGCCGGGCAAAGTGGGCGAAGTCTTACGAAGCTTGCTGCTCAAGGCGAGCGACGGGATTCCATTCACCCGTACGGCACCGGTGGTGGTCGCCGATCGCCTCACCGACCTCGTCGCATTGGTGTTGCTTTCGCTCGTTGGACTTTCACGTTACCCCTCGATCCTCCCCGCGATCGTGGTGGCGGCCGCCCTCGTCATCATCGGAGTGGTGATCCTCGGATCTCCGCGAATCCTGCACAATTGCCTCGAGCTCGCGAGCCGCCTTCCCCTCATTGGATCGACGACACACCGCTTGGAGCCGATGATCGAGAGCGCCGCCACCGTCCTACGCCTACGGGGTGTATTGGCATTGAGCGCGCTCTCGCTCGCTGGTTGGAGTCTCGAGTGTGTCGGCTATTGGGCGATCCTTCGGGGTTTCGCTGGGGTCGCGCCCGAGCTTCGCGCGTGCGTGTTTCTCTGGTCCGCGAGCACATTGGTCGGCGCGCTCAGTTTTTTGCCGGGCGGGCTCGGTGCCACGGAGGGCAGCTTGGTGTATGCCACCCAGCGGATCCTTCCCATGGTCACGCCTCCCATCGCCCTCGCGGCGGCTTTGCTTGGCCGTGTGGCCACACTCTGGTTCGGCGAACTCGTGGGCAGTGTTGCCCTCGCCATGTTTCTCCGCGACCCATCCCTTCGCACGCAGGCCCTCCAAGAGGGCAGCGAGGACCCCCCACCCCCCACTCGAGGATAGACAGATGGAATACACGATTGAAGATACGTTCGACGTTTCAGCCGAACGCTATTGGTCCATCTTTTTCAGCGATGCTTTCAATGCAGGGCTCTGGCCGGCGATCGACATCGAATGGCAGCTCATCAAGCTCGATCGCCGAGGCGAGGGTCGCTCGCTGGTGATCGAACGCGAGGCTCGTCTACGACCCCATCGCGAGGTTCCCCGGCTGCTGCAGTCCATCGTCAATGGAGCGATCAGCTACGTCGAGACGAATCGGTTCGAAGCGGCCACGAATGCGATGCACACGAACACGGTTCCGAACTTCATGGCCGACAGGATCGACAATCACGGCGTGTATGGGCTCGAAGTGCTGGGACCCGAACGCGTCAAGCGGGTCTGGAAGGGGACCTGCGTTGCCCGGATCCCCGTGCTCGGAGGTCGGATCGAGAGTTTTCTCGTCGAGCAGATTCGCGACAGCTACCGCAAAACCACGGACTTCACTCGGCAGTGGATCCGCGAGCACGCGAGTGACGGACCCACTGGCTAGTGAAGGGTTAGACGGTGCTGCGTGACCGAGCGTAGGCACGCCAACCGCCAAAAGCACTGACGTCGAGGGCCCGAGCGATGCCCCACGGCTCGGCCAGGAATCCGAACCGAGACGAGCCGTCCTCGAGCAACACCCAACCGAGCGCGAGCGGGCTCGGGATGCCCTGGGTGAAACGGCCGAGCGCTTCCGGAGTGACTCGCCATACTCCGACCTCGATGCCGAACCCCGCCTGCCCCGCTTCGACCCGAACCAGTCCCGGGCGGGGGGGGGTGCTCGGCAAGGCAAACAACCGGTAGCAGGCCGCCGTGCGGGTGTAGCCAAGGAATCGTGCACCGAGGGTCGTGAGCTCGTGCTCGAGCGGCATACCTGGAAGGTGGGCCCCGACGACCACGAGATCGACGAAACCTCGGGCCTCGACCGACTCGTCTCCGGCCAAGAGCGAAGACAGATCCGGCGGCAATGGCCACGCGGTCGCGCCCAGATGATGCGCGAGTCGCCGGTGCAGCATCGCCCCCATCCGAGCCAAACGATGGTCGGAACCTCGCTCACCGAGCAACGTGACACCGCGGGGAAGCCCATCCCCGCCAAACCCGCTCGGGATCGCCAGCCCGGCGAGATCGAGGAGATTCACGAAGTTGGTATAGGTACCGAGCCATGCATTGATCTCGAACGGCTCCGCGTGGACGGCTTCGCACTGGAAGACGCCTGGCGTCGACGGAACGAGCAATGCATCGAACGGTCGCAAAACCTCCTCGAACTGTCGGCGTCGAACGATCCGTTCGGTCTCGGCCATGTAGGCCGCGAGCGCCGTGTGCTTTCGCGCTCCTTGCAAGATGGTGAGGATCGACGGTTCGAAGGCCTCGGGGTGCTCTTCGAGCAGCCGCGCCGTCGCCTCGAGCCGTTGAGCCACCCAAGGACCTTCGTACAGCATCCTCCCCATCTCGAGGGCGACCCCGATATCGATCGCCTGGACCGTGAAACCCAGTCGCTCACACTCGGCCCAGGCTCGGTCGAAGCAAACACGAGAGTCGTCGTCGGTGAAACGTCGCTGGGCTTCGAGCGGGATGGCGATGCGCGGAGCCTCGCGGCCGACGGCGGGGAGCAGGTCCACGGGTTGGCTGCTCGCGTCCCGCGGATCGACGCCCGTGATGGAATCGACGATTTCCTCCGCATCCTCGACCGTGAGAGCAAACACGCTCACACAATCGAGCTGGCGGCACGCCGGGACGACTCCATGGGTGCTCACCCGCCCGCGCGTCGGCTTGAGCCCGACGATGTGATTGAACGCCGCCGGGACGCGGCCCGAACCTGCTGTATCGGTACCGATGGCGAAGCTCACCCAACCGCGCGCCACGGCCACCGCCGACCCCGAGCTCGAGCCGCCGGGCAAGTACCGCTCGTCGAATGGATTGCGCGGGGCAGGATATGGCGTTCGCAACCCGACGAGCCCGGTCGCGAACTGATCGAGATTGGTCTTGCCCACGAACAAGGCGCCGAGCTCGAGCAGACTCTGCACGGACCGCGCCGAGGTGTCGGGTTGATACGTGAACGCCGGACAAGCGGCGGTCGTGGGGCATCCCGCAACATCGATGTTGTCTTTGACAGCGAAGGGGACGCCCGTGAGCGGACGCGCCTCACCGCGCATCCACGCTCGCGTGGCTTGCTCACCCGCTGCGAGAAGTGCTGCATCGGACACCCGATGAATGAATACGCCGTCATCGGGATGGTCCCGCATGGTCTCGAGGATCCCTTCGACGACCGCGAGCGGTGTCGTCGTGCGTCCTCGATAAGCCTCGCGCAACGCCAGTAGGTTGAGTGGACAAGGAATCGTCATGGGAGGGCTATCGCTCGGAACCGTACCAATACCATCCTTCCTTTCGGTCGTATCGCCTACTGCAGGGTAGCCACCCTTCCCCGCCTCCATAGGCACCGCTCGGGCAGCTTGACAACGGTTCCCCTCGCATGACAACTGGAGTCGTTGGTCATGAGCGTTGCTGCAAACCCCTATCCGTGGCCCTACGATGGCGACCTTCGCCCTCGCAACACTGCCCTCATCATCATCGACATGCAAACCGACTTTTGCGGCAAAGGTGGGTATGTCGATGCAATGGGTTATGACCTCACACTCACGCGTGCACCCATCGAACCGATCGGACGAGTCCTCGGTGTAGCGAGAGCGAGAGGGCTTCACGTCATCCATACGCGCGAAGGGCATCGACCCGACCTCGCCGATCTGCCGCCCAACAAACGCTGGCGGAGTCGACGGATCGGGGCGGGAATCGGTGATCAGGGCCCTTGTGGGCGAATCCTCGTTCGTGGCGAGCCGGGGTGGGAAATCATTCCAGAGCTAGCGCCGATCGAAGGCGAGGTCATCATCGACAAACCCGGCAAAGGGAGCTTCTACGCGACCGATCTCGATCTCGTCCTGCGCACGCGAGGTGTCCGCAATCTCATCTTGTGCGGGATTACGACAGACGTTTGCGTGCACACCACGATGCGGGACGCGAACGATCGTGGATACGAATGTTTGATCCTCTCGGATGGGACTGGCGCAACCGATCATACGAATCATTTGGCCGCGCTCAAGATGGTCACGATGCAAGGTGGCGTCTTCGGTGCGGTCGCCGACTCCTCAGCCGTCCTCGCTGCCCTCGAGGAAGCCACCTGACCCCACGCCGCGCGAACGAGCAAAACGATGAACCCTCCCCACAGAATCGACCTCAAACCGTCCATTTGGGTACCCGGAGATTGGAATGCATTCTTCGGGTTCGGCACCAACATTTTGGTCAACCTGCTCGTGCTGACGGGGTTGCTCCGGTTCGTGCTCAAGATGCCGGACGAAATCGTGTTTGGTCGCATTTTGCCGGCGACCGGCCTGATGCTGTTCCTCAGCACGATGTATTACGCATGGTTGGCGTATTCACTCGCCAAGAAGACCGGGCGGAATGACGTCTGCGCGCTTCCTTCCGGCGTGAGCGTCCCTCACATGTTCGTCGTCGTGTTCGTGATCATGCTACCGATCGCGATCAAGACCGGCGACCCGATCAAGGGTTGGGAAGCGGGCCTCGCATGGGTGTTCCTCCAAGGGTTCCTGCTCATGATCGGGGGGTTCATCGCACCGGTCATTCGACTCATCACCCCACGGGCCGCGCTACTCGGTACCCTCGCTGGTGTTTCGGTGGCCTTCATCTCGCTGCGCCCGTCGCTCGAGATGTTCATGACACCCATCATTGGCATCCCCTGCTTCGCGATCATTCTGATCAGCTGGTTTGGCGGGGTGACGTACTACAAAGGCATTCCGGCCGGCCTTGTTGCGATCGCAGTGGGTACTGCCATCGCGTGGGGTTCGACGGTGGTGGGAGCGAACTACGGCGGCCTCTCGCTCGGAGCGCTCGGTGCGTCCGTCGCGAACTTTGGATTCTCGATCCCACTCCCTGCGTTCGGCCACGTCTTCAGTGGGTTCGAATTCCTGGGCATCATCATCGTGACGGCCGTTCCGTTCGGCATCTATGACCTCGTCGAGGCCATGGACAACGTCGAGAGCGCAGCGGTGGCGGGGGACGACTTCCCAACGACGCGAGTGCTCACCGCCGACGGCATCATCAGTACGATCGGATGCCTCATGGGCAATCCCTTTGCTCTCGCTGTGTACATTGGCCATCCCGGCTGGAAAGCGATGGGAGGGCGCATTGGATATTCGGCGGCCACGGGCTGCACGGTGCTCGTGCTGGCGATGTTCGGCATTCTTTCCGTGGTGAGCGCGCTCGTGCCCGTGGTCGCGATCTCACCGATCTTGCTCTACATCGGTATGTTGATCGGCGCGCAGGCCTTCCAGGAGACGCCCAAGAGTCATGCACCTGCGATCATCCTCGCCCTGATGCCGCACCTTGCCGCGTGGGGGAAACTCCAGATCGACAACGCCTTGGGTGCCGCAGGGACGAGCGCACATGCCGTCGGCCTGGACGTCCTCGGCCAGCGTGGACTCCTGTATCACGGCCTCGAGGTGCTCGGCGGAGGTGCCATCATCGGGGGCCTGGTATTGGGGGCGATCGGTGCGTTTGTCATGGAGCGCGAGTTTGTGAAAGCCGGTTCGTTTGCCGCAGCGGGTGCGGTGTTGACCTTCCTCGGGTTCATGCACGGTGAAGCGATCGGGTTCGCACGATCGCCCGAAGTGGCCGCGAGCTATCTCATCGTCGCCGGCATCTTGTGGGCGACCGCGAAGTACGCGGACAAGGAACCCGTACCCGCTACTGCTCCGGCACACGGGCACGGCGAGGAGCATTAGTCTTTGAGGGGCCTTTCGCAAAGGCCCCTCGCTACGGCAGCAAAGCTGCCTACGCACACCCCAAACGCTCGCCTTACGGCTCGGTTGTGGGCTCGAAGCCGCTGTTCAGGGACAGTCGCGCTAACGCCCTCGCTACGGCAGCAAAGCTGCCTACGCACACCCCAAACGCTCGCCTTACGGCTCGGTTGTGGGCTCGAAGCCGCTGTTCAGGGACAGTCGGGCTAACGCCCTCGCTACGGCAGCAAAGCTGCCTACGCACACCCAAACGCTCGCCTTACGGGCCTTCGCTAAGGTCATCGCGGTCCGCTGATACGGACCGCGAGCGCTACGCGAGCGCCTCCACCGTCGCGACGGTTCTCCACCCATGCTCGCCCGCCATGGGCAAGCGCGATCCGGCGAACGAGTGAAAGGCCGAGGCCGAGCGAGCCACTGGCTTGTCCGCCGGGACGGAACGATTCGAATGCGGTCTCGAGTTCCGCGACGGCAAATCCGGGCCCTGCATCCTCGATCGTGAACACCACCTCACGGGTCGAGCTCACGCCGACCTTGAATGCCGTCACTCCGCCACCGTGTTCGATGGCGTTCCGGATCAAGTTGGCGAGGGCATGAGACACGAGCGCGGCATCGCCGATGAATCGCAAACTCTCACGCTCCGATTCGAGCAAGGTCGGATCGAGCCCTGCTCGTTCGAGCGCCGAGATCGCGAGCTCGACCGCGTCGAGTCCTCGCAGCTTGAGGGTGCCGAACTCGACACGTGATCGGGCGAGTAGCTGCCCGACGAGCTCGTCGATCGCAACGACCTCGCGTTCGAGCTCGGTGGCCGTCGCTTCCCGAGCAGCCGACTCGCGGGACCCATCGTCCTCGGAGGGGTGTGAACGCCCGTCAGCTCCGGCAGGGCGTGAACGCAAGCCTTCGAGCAAGATACGAATGTGCCCAAGCGGTGTGCGGATCTCGTGCGACACCGCGGCGAGTAGCTCTCGCTCATCCGCGAGCTGCTTTTCGATCCGTGCCGCCATACCGTTCACGGCAGCGGCGAGGATTGAAAACTCGCCCGGGCCAAAGTGACGCCGTCGGACCCGAGCATCGAGACGACCCGCGCCCAGATCACGTACGACGCGGACGAGCTCGGCGAGCGGCCGGCTCAGCCGTCGGGCGACGAGACCCGACATGAGCCAAAGCACCGCTCCGGCACCGAACAAGATCGCCCAGAGCACCGCGGGCGGCTGCTCGTCGATGCAGACGTTCACGGTACCGCGGAGCCCATGCGGTCCGCGGATCGGAATGGTATGGGGCTGCTGGCACGCATCGCCATGCCGACTGATGAGCCGACCGCGAGCGTCGAACAAAGCGACCCCGATTCCGAGATCGTCCGCCACGGCCTGAGCCAGCCGCGCACGTTGCCGCCGGTCGTCCCAGACCTCGGCAAATCGATCTTCGGTGAATCGTTCGAGGCCCGCCACCCGATCTTTCCACGGGCGCGTCGGAGCCCCCAACGACAAGAGGATGAAGGCCACGACCAAGGCGGTGGCAAAAATGCTCGCCCCAAACCAGAAGAACAGCCGCCGATGCAGGCGGCCGTGAAAGTGCCCTATCCGTTCACTCTGCGCCCGAGACCAACACATAGCCCACTCCACGAACGGTCCGTATCGTCCGCGGTCGCTTGGGGTCGTCCCCGAGCTTCCGACGGAGCTTCGAGATGTGAACATCCACAGTGCGTTCCCCCACCGCCACGTCTCCTCGACCGGCTTCCGCAAGCAAGACGTGGCGGGGAACGACGCGCCCGGGTCGACGCAGCAATGCCACGAGCAGATCGAACTCGAGACCGGTGAGCTCGATCGGATGACCTTCGACGCGAACGCTGCGAGTCTGAATCTCGGCCTCGATCCCGACCGCCGAGAGCCGCTCTCCCGCGATGGCCGGCTGCAACCGTCGCAGCACGGCCCGTAGGCGTGCGAGGAGTTCTCGCGGACTGAACGGTTTGGGCACGTAGTCGTCGGCCCCCATCTCCAACCCCACCACCCGATCCGCCTCGTCTCCGCGAGCGGTCAGCATGATGACTGGCACCTGACTGCGTTCGCGGATCCGTTGCAAGGTCTGGAGGCCATCGAGTCCGGGCATCATGACGTCGAGCAGAACGGCATCGAACGTCCCCGACCGGAGCGACACGAGTCCCTGCGGTCCAGATTCGGCGTGCTCCAGCACGACGTCGTTCTGTCCGAGATACTCGGCGAGCAGCTGGTACAGCCGCCGGTCGTCATCGACCAAGAGGATTCGCATCGCCACGTGAACCAGGATGGGTTAGCGCATGCGATGACGTCAGGCCCAGGCTCGGCGCTCGACGATCTGAGCGAGTCGGGCGCGTTGGCGCTCGTCGAGCACTGCGTGGATCCTTGCGATGGCCGCAGAGAAGGCCGTGCGTACCGCTCGGATCCGTTCGTCTTGGCGCAAGAACGCATCCCCGAAGAAGGCATCGTCGACGGCGTCCTGTCGCATGGCCCGTGCGACGTCGTCGGCCGAAAATCGAAGTTCGCGACGCAGCTCCCGAGTCGCTTCGAACACCGTTTCCAGCTCACTGCGAATCACCCGCCGTTGTTCGTCGGTCGCATCGACATGGTGAGCCAACCACCGCACCATCCGATCCACCGGAAACAGTCGACCAAACCCGCGTGCGGCCCGCGGTCCGCATTCCGATTTCGAACCACACGCACGTCGCCCGAGCAGGGCCGCCACACCAACCAAACACGCCGTTCCAAGCAAAAATCGAGACATCGTTTTCTCCTCGGCGGGAAGGTAGGAAGCGAGTGTGAAGACCCAAGGGGGATGGTTGTAAAGAAGTGTGTCGTCCCCTCGCTGCGGCAGCAAAGCTGCCTCCGCACACCTGTTAGTCTTCAAGGGGCCTTTCGCAAAGGCCCCTCGCTGCGGCAGCAAAGCTGCCTCCGCACACCCGAAACGCACGCCTTTGTTGAGACGGCTCCGCCGTAATCCGGACGGAGCCTAGGAAAACTCTCGTCTTGGCGGGTCATGTGCCTTTTGGTAGGATTGCAACCGTGAACAAAACTCTTGCTCTATCCCTGTGGACGCTCGTGTGTGTCGCAGTCGCCTGCGAGGACTCGTCCGGCGGGGGAGGGGAAGAAGACGAGGGCGCCGTCGAGCGCAGCAACGTGCCCGCTCGTGGAGTGCTCATCTCCAGCCTGGAGGCGAACCCTGGGGTCGCCATTCCGATCGTCCGTGACGGCGTTTGGCTCGATGGAACGACGCGTAACGCACCGATCCCGCGCTATCGAAATACCGCGTTCCGTGTGTACTTGGATGTCGACGAACGGAACTGGGTCGAGCGCGAGCTCGAAGGCCGACTGACGGTGACGCAGGCCGATGGCACGGAAACGGAGTATTCGGAGGTCGCGACGATTCGAACGGATTCCGCGCTCAGTTCCCTGCAGTCGAACCTCTTGTTCGGGGTACTCGCCGAGGACATGCAGCCCGGTGCCATGGTCCAGGTCGAGCTGTTCGAAACGACGGAATCGCCCGAGCTCTATGCCGATCTTCCCGAGGCCTCGAGCCCACCGCGCGCATTGCCGGAGCCTGCCCTGATCGGGATCCAGAACCAGAATTTAACCTTGCGGGTGGTGATGGTCCCCGTCGAATACGAATTTGGTGGTTGCCAGAGCACCCCGGATCTCAGCGATGAGGCGACCCTCCAACCGTACGAAGATGCGTTGTTCCAAAACAACCCCGTCGAATCGGTCGAGATTTCCGTCCACGAGCCCCTGCGCATCGACGATCTCGACCTCTCGACCCTTGACGGGTTCTACTCGCTGCTCCCTCGGATCCAACGACTACGCGCAGCCGAAACTCCTGAAGACAACGTTTATTACTACGGCCTGTTCGACAACTGCGGCGCATGCATCTCGAGCGCGGAGGACAGCGTGTTCGGTGGATGCACGCTCGGTGTCGCACCCGGTAGGGCGGCCGCCGATCGGGGGAGCCGCAGCTTTCGCGCCTCGATCGGTGCGCATGAGTTGTCCGGCCAAGCGACAGGGCCGGACACGTTCGTGCATGAGATCGGACACAACCAGGGGCGAGGCCATGTCGCATGTCCGCGAGCCTCGGCTTCGAGTCCCGACCCGTTCTATCCGTACGAGGAAGGAAAGATCGGCGTTTGGGGCTTTGGCGTCCGAGACTTCGAGATCCGCAACCCGTCCTCGTATTCCGACTACATGAGCTACTGCGGCCCGGCGTGGGTGTCCGACTATCAGTGGACGGCTACGTTCTTGCGGATCCAAGAGTTGAGCGCCTGGGAATCCGAAGCGACCGAAGCGCGGGTGGTGCCCAATCGCTCGAGCGTGCTCGTGGGGGCTCTCAATCCCGGAACCGGCGAGGCGTCGTGGTGGACCGAGTTCGGATCACCCGAAGACGCCCCCGCCGACGCACTCCAAGCTTGGAGTCTGGAGTTCGGAGGACCCGACGGATCCCCCATCTACGCTGCGGCAGAGGCCGTGCCTTGGACCGATGGCGCATGGATGACGGTGCGGGCCCCGTTGCCGAGCACCTTCAGCCTCCAAGGGATGGAGAGCCGTCCATCGGACGAGGTCTTGCGCATGGAGCTGCATGGACCGATGGGCAACTACACCATCGACCCAAAGGCGATCACGCGATTCGACGCCAGCCACGAGCTGCGAACTCCGTGAGCTCGGTGGCGTGAAGGCCTTCGGAAGGGGTGCTTCGCCCTATCCCTCGCCCGAGCGAGCCTCTAAGCCCGCGTCCGCAGTCCGTTCGGCCGCTTGGGCCTGCGGAACCCGCGCAACCTTGTTTCGCGATTGTCGGAACTTCGGGCGTCGTGGATGCTTGCCCCATTCAGCCCCGGTGGGGCGTGAGACAAAATATGGCCGACCCTGAAACGAGCATAGACCACGAGCGCGCCCTGGCACCGTTGCGTGCCCAGGTCGACGAGCTGGACAAGCGCTTGGTGGAGCTGCTCAACGAACGAGCCCGGATCATCGTCGAGATTGGCAGAGTCAAGCGCGCGAATACGACCCCGATCTACGCACCGCATCGTGAAGCGGCCGTGCTCCGCCAAGCCCTCGAGCACAACCGCGGCCCGCTCCGCGATCGCGCGATCGAAGGCGTTTTTCGCGAGTTGATGAGCGGTTCGTTTGCGCTCGAACAACCGTTGCGGATCGGTTTTCTCGGACCCGCGGGATCGTTCAGCCACGCTGCTGCGGTCGCTCATTTCGGCTCGTCGGTCAGCTTCGAAAACCTCCACGACATCGAGGGTGTGTTCACCGAAGTGCGGCGCGGACACGTCGACTACGGTCTCGTGCCGATCGAAAACTCCACGGGAGGGGCCATCGCCGAAGCCCTCGATTCGTTTCGCGACGCACGCGGCGAGATCTCGATCTATGCCGAAGTCGCGGCGACGATTCGGCATAGCCTGTTGTCCAACAACGAGCCTCGGGAAATCCGCACGATCCACTCGAAGCCCGAGATCTTTGCGCAGTGCCGCAAATGGATCGCGACACAGTACCCGAGTGCCGTGTTGACCCCATCCGCGAGCTCCTCCCACGCGGTCCGTGAGGTCGCGGCCGCGTTCACCCAAAACCCGGAATGTGGGGCTGCCGCGATCGCTTCGGTTCTGGCCGGCCAACTCTACGACGTGAAAGTCCTCTTCTCCGACATCGAGGACAACGTCAACAACATCACCCGATTCTTCGTCATCGCTCGGCAACGAGCCGAACGCAGCGGCGACGACAAAACCACGGTGATGTTCACGACGGCCAATGAACCGGGGTCGCTCATGGCCGTGCTCAAGACCTTCGCGGACGCCGGGATCAACCTGACCCACATCGACAAGCGCCCAAGCGGTCGAGAAAACTGGAGCTACACGTTCTTCGTCGACGCCCAGGGTCACCGCGAGGATCCCATCCTCGCGCAGACGCTCAGGCTGTTGGAGCATCGCTGCCAAGAGCTTCAGGTGCTCGGTAGCTATCCGCGGGCGACCCGGATCCTCTAGAACGCGCGTGGCCTGCTCTACGAGCCGATAGGCGAGCGTTTCGGGTGTGCTGCGGCAGCTTCGCTGCCGCGGCGAGGGGGGCTTTGCGACAGGCCCGTCGAAGACCGAACCCCTACCGATTGGGCAGACCGTAGAGTTCGGTCGGCGGGGCAAACAACTCGGTCGCGCGTTCCGATGCGGCCACCTTCATCCAATAGCGCTGCCCTGCCTGGACCATCCGGTCGCGATATCCGGGAATGCGGCGGCCACCGAGTTCCATCGCGCTCACGGCTGTCCGCACCGTTGGCCAAAGCACGCGGGAGGTCACCGGCAGGTCGAGCTCATCCGCCATCCGATCCCCCAACAGCCCGCGCACGAGAGCATGGGCGATCAGAATGCGTCGCTCGGCAGCACGCCGCTCCGTCGCGTTGGTGGCAGACAGTAGCGGGACCTCGATCAGGGCCCGCACCAGGGTCCGCGAATCTTCATCCGGAGCCGCTTGCGTCGCTTCGATGCAGTCCGCAATCCGACGCGCTTCGGTTTCGCCCGCGGCGAGCAACTCGGGCTCGACCCCCATCACATACCCGTTGTATCGCCAGAGGTGCAGATAGTCGTCGAGCTCATCGGGGGTCACGTGGAATCCAAACGCTCGTACGCCGTCGACGAACGCCAATGAGAACAGCAAGGTCGTTGCGGCCATGTCGTGCTGGTTGATCGGCTCGCCCCATTGGGTGGCGTGCCAGCGCCCGCTCGTGCGGATCAATCGGCGAACGTGGGCGTGCATCCAACGAACGCGCACGGTCGACGCGAATCCGGTGGCATGGCGACGCATCCCACCTTGGCGGCAGACCTCGACCACGAAGCGGCCGGTCTCGCCGAGACGACGACGCATGCGTTGGTCCTCGCCGCTCAACCGACCGCTGAAAACGAGGGGCTTGTTACCACCGGGGGATCGGTAGCCGAGCGCCAACGACCTCGCGCCGAGCACAATCCCGCCCGCGACGACGGTGCGGAACAGCAAGGACCCGGCGCGATCGATGCGATCCCAGTCGACCCAGACCGGCACGTGATCGAGCTGTTCGAACAGCCGGACGAGGGCAGCGGGAGCCTCGGGGACTTCGGCTACGCCTTCCCGAAGACATCGATCGAGCATCCGCCGGGCACCTCCCGGGGGGAGTTCGCCGAGCATCTCGACCGCGTCGTCGGCGAGCGGATCCGTTCGCCAAAGCGACGGAAGAAAGCGATCGGGAAAGTCACCGAATCGAGCCCGCGCACGGTCGAGCTGGACCACCCGTTCGGGGAGCGGCCGCCCCATCGACGCGATGCCGTTCGAAAGCACGGGTTGACTAGGGTCACTCCCCGGTGGTCACGCCCGTCGAACCGGCGGTTCCACTTTCACTGCCACCGTCCGTGCCCGTACCGGAGTCCGACCCCGTGCCGCTTTCGCCCGTGCCACCGGGCGGGTCGACGCCATCGTCCGAGAACATACAGAGCGGCCGGAAGCCGGGGACGGGAATACACTCCATGCCCGTCGGACACTCGCTCGTCGAGCAGTCCAACATGCACCCCGTCTCCATACCGCCGTCCATAGCCGTGATCGAGACGCAGGTCGGCACGGCGGTACCCGAGGGCGCGGCCGGACAAGCCGCTCCGCCATCACATTCCGGGCTGCAGAAGAAGCTGCCGGGAACCCCTTGGAAGCACCGCCCTTGCCCGCAGAAGCCGTTGCTCGCGAGACAATTACCGTACGCAGGCGGAGCTTCTCCATCGTAGTGGACGCATACCTCCAGCGTTCCGCCCGAGCACGCCATCCCATCCGGACATTGGTGACCGCGCGAGCAATCGAGGACGCAACCGTTCGATTGGTCTTGAAGAACGAGGGGGCCGCAGCTCACCGGAGCGGTGCCAGTGTCGGGAGGAGCGGGGCACTGACAATCCGACGTGCAGCGAGCGGTACAAAATCCGACGTCGGGGGCATTGGGATCGTCGACCACGCAGACCGCATTGGGCGATCCACACACGGTGATCGGTTGGTTTCGACAATCGTCGAAGCTACCGGGTCCATACGATTCACATTGCCCACCCGTGTTCATCGGTACGCAGGCACAGTTCACACACGACTCACCGTCCACTGTGCAATCGTCGTCGTTTTGGCACTCCGCATCCGCGGCACACGAGGTTCCGGTGTCTCCGGCGTCGGGATCCCCACCCGTCGGCAACGGAGATTCACCGCTACCGGGTTGGCTGTCCGTGGCCTCGTCGTCATCGTCGTCGTCACTCGACGCTGGCGGTGGAGCGCAGGCCACCATCCCGGTCGACGCTCCGATCGCGAGCAACCACGCACTCAGCCGCCAAAGCCTCGCTACCTTCGCCACTCGATCGATGGAGGACGCCAAGTGACGACTGTATGCCAACCTCTGGGGCGCGAGCCAGGCGTTCGATCAGCCTTCACACCGAACCGAACCTTCGCACCTGGTGGTTTCAGAAAACGTGTGAGCGATTACGCTCCGGGCCTGGGACCGCGTCGAAGCGACGTGCTCGGAACGCGTCGTCAAATCGGTCGGTGCACTGAGCGCTTCAATACGTCAGACCGAAACCGAAGGGAAACAGGGCTTGCGTTCCTTCCGAGTCTCGGATGGGGATTTGGTCCATCGACTTGGGCCACGTCACGCTGAGCTTGCCCGTGGGTGGTTGAACGCCGAACAGCACGTCCGCCACTCCAGCTCCTTCCGTACCCGGCAGCCAAGCCGCAACGATCGCATCGACCTTGTCGACCACATCCCCGAGGATGAGGGGCCGTCCGCTCACCACCACCAATACGATCGGCACGTCGGCCTCGGCCAATCTTGCGATCGTGGCCTGGTCGACGGCATCGAGCGCGAGGTCCTGACGATCGCCCTCGGACTCCGCATATGGGGCCTCGCCCACGATCGCGATCGCAACGGCCGCGCCTTTGGCCCCGCTCCCATCCTTGGAAAACGTGACCTGCGAGCCCGAACCGGCCACCTCGCGGATGCCTGCCAACAGGGTCGTGCCCTCCGTGATCGGTCCCGAACCCCCTTGCCATTGGATCGACCATCCACCGCACTGATGCCCAAGGTTGTCGGCATTCTTCCCTGCGACGTGGATCTTGCCCTTCCGCAAAGGGAGAACGCCGTCGTTCTTGAGCAACACCATTGATTTGCCGACCGCCTCGCGGGCCAACGTCAGACGTTGCGAGGCACGAAGCAGGGTCAACTTGTCGCGCTGAGCCATCGTCGGGCGCGGCGTCGTACCGCTCGCCGGAAGCAGCCCCATCTCACACTTGACCGCGAGGATGCGCGTGACGGCATCGTCGATGCGGGCCACGGGGATCGCCTCGGGCACCAGGCTCATCAGCGTGGGGATGAACTGTTGATAGGCCGCCGGGTGCATCACCATGTCGATGCCCGCGTTGATCGATTGTGCGAGGCGCTGCTCGTAATCGCCGGGGATCTGTTCCACCGCTTCCCAATCGCTCACGACGAAGCCGTTGAACCCGAGCTCTCGCTTGAGGACATCGGTCACCCACGGGCCGTTGCAGTGCATCTTGGTGCCGCGCAAGCTGCTGAAGCTGACCATCACCGACCCCACGCCCGCCGCGATCGCACCGCGATAGGCTTCGACGAGCTCGGTACGAACCGCTTCGTCGGTCATGCGGGTGTCGCCACGATCGACCCCGCCCGACGTGTTGCCGTCTCCGAGAAAATGTTTCGCGCACGCGAGGATGGAGGTTTCGGCTTGGCCGACGCCGGGACCTTGCACGCCACGAATGAAGGCAAGGCCGAGCTCTTGGACGAGCTCTGGCGATTCCCCGAACGACTCGTAGGTCCGACCCCAGCGCTCGTCCTGCGCCGCAGCGAGGACGGGGGCAAACATCCAGTTCATGCCCGTCGCGCGCACGTCCTCGGCGGTGACCCGGGCAATCCGCTCGACCAGCTCCGGGTCTCGGGTGGCCCCGAGGCCGATGTTGTGCGGGAAGATGACGGCACCCTTGACGTTGTTGTGCCCGTGGACCGCGTCGATTCCGTAGAGCATCGGAATGCGATGCGGCGCGCGTGCGGCCGCGTGATGCAGGGCATCGATGGCATGGGCCCAGCTTTCCGGCAGCCGGTCCTTGGGCCCGGAGTTCCCCCCGGCCAGCATCGCACCGAAGCCTGATCGTTCGATCTGGGCGAGATCCGTGACCTGATCGATGTCGGGCTGCATCATCTGCGCAACCTTGGCTTCGAGTGACAGCTCGGTGAGCACGGCCGCGGCACGCTGCCGACATGCGGGGCTTGGCCAGGCCTCCGAGCCCATGTACCCGGTCGATACCGCGACAGGCGGAATGCACACCGTGGCGTCATCGGTGGTCCCCGCCACGTGCTCCGCCGTCGTCGGGATGTCTGGTTGACGCGGGGTATCGCTCGCCTTGCAAGCCGAGAGCCCAAGCAACCCCACGAGACCTGCAATCGTTCGATTCACGCGCGATAGACCCCTTTTCGGCGCGCGACTATAGGGCGCCTCACTTCGGAACGCCATGCGTTCGTCGCGATCCGGCGGTCCGTGAAGCCGAACCGCAACCGCGGCCCCGGCTGCTCGCTCGCGGGGATCTGTTATCCTGGCCGGCGGAAAAACGCGGTGGCATCCTCCAAACTCACAGTCGCGCAACTTGTCTCGCTGGCGTTCGTCGTCGGCAGTTTTTCGGCCGGGTGCGATGGTGGCTCGGATTCGGGCTCGCCATCGGTATCGGGCGAGAATCCAGTCGCAGCGATCGCAATCCCAACCCCCCTCGCAGATGAAGCCACGGCCCCACCGGGGACCATGGGCAAGCGGGTTGCAGAGTTCATCGCGGCCGCTCCGATGAAGGAGCCCGACGATCGCGGTGACGGTGTGATCATGGTCGACGACACCGGCGCGGCCGAAGAAGGGCTCGTCCCCGTGGCGGGAGACACCACGGCGGAAGCAGCAGCGCCGCCAGCCGAGGGTGCTGCACCTGCGGACACAGGCACGCCTGCCGACGGGGCCGCGGCACCCGAGGAAGGCGCGACACCGGCGGAAGCCGGAACTCCAGCGGATGGCGCCGCAGGTGAAGCCAAGCCGGTGGAGGGCGAAGCCAAACCCGCCGAGGGGGCCGATGGCGGGGAAGCCAAACCGGCGGAAGGCGAAGCCAAACCCGCCGAGGGGGCCGCGGAAGGGTCCACGAGCGAGAAACCGGCCGAAGGTGCCGGGGAAGCCAAACCCGCCGAAGACTCCGGCGACAAGACCCCCGCCACCGACACGACCAAGCCCAAACCCAAGCCCGCCGAAAAACCGAAGCCGGCTCCCCCCAAGGCGAACGGGCAGGACGTGTTCAACAAGAAGTGCAAAGGCTGCCACGGACCCGACGGCAGCAAGGCCAAGGACGCGTCGTTCAAAGAGCCCGGTTGGAAGAAAGAGTGGTCGCAGAGCAAGATCGAACGCATCGTCAAAGGCGGCAAGCCGGGCACCAAGATGAAGGCGTTCGCCGGAGCGTTGTCCGAAGACGAGATCCGAGCCGTCGCCATCTTCTCTCGCTCGCTCGGCAGCTGAAGCGGCGTCAGAGGGGCCTTTCCGAAAGGCGCCCCTATGACACTAAAGACCGAGGCTACCCGACGCCAGCATCCACACGCCGACGAGCAAGAGCGTCCAGGCGATGAGGGTTCGAAGGGTTTGCTTGTCGAGTCGCCCCGTTGCGCTCGCCCCGAGATGGGCACCGAGCATGGTGGCCGGCGTGACCATCCCGAACGACAGCCAATCGATGCTGCCCGCCATGAAGGTCGCCACGCCCGCGAAGAGGCCGGTGATGCAACCGATCGCCATGTTGGTCCCGATCGCTTCGGCCGGCTCCGCCCCGAGCCGCAACATCAGCGGGAGCCGAAGGGTCCCCATCATCAAGCCGACGATCCCCGCGACCGCTCCAAGGGTCGCGCCGACGAGGACCTCGAGCACCATTCGCGGATGAGCTCGTGGCGCTTCGATTTCCATCGGAGTTTCACGATCGGACCGAACGAGCATCGAGATCGACGCAAGGGTCAACGTCGCACCGATGGCGGCTTCGACCAGATCGGGATCGAGACTCGCGGCATACCGTGCCGTGACATAGGCCGCCACCGCCGAAGGTACGCCCACCGAAAGGAGAAGCCGCACCTTCACGCGACCCGACCAGGTATGCCGCACGGCCCCGACCAAACCGGCGACCGTCGAAATCGCGAGGCTCGTCGCAGCGCCCATCGTGGGAGAGTTCAACCAGAACACGAGCGCAGGCAGACGAAGCTGGCCCAGCACGAGCCCCACCGACGCCCCGAGATAGGCGAGACCGAACGACAGCAGGGCGATGAGCAGCATGACCAGAACATCGACCAACACCGCGACCCTCCTGCTTCCGAAAGGTAGCCGAGAACCACGGATGACGCCTTGACATGATCCGCGGACGACGAGATTTTCCCCCACGACGTGTCAGGCACCGAAGACCCAGGTCCGATGGTCATCGTGCACTGGACACCCAAAGCCCAGGGACTCGTCGATGCATTGCTCGGCGCGTCGACGCGGTCGCCCGCGTTGGGGCCTGCCGTCATCTGTTTGTTCCAAGGTGGGCTTCCGCCGAGCCACGCGGACAACGCTCGCGTGCGATTCGTCCGAGCCTCACCGGTGAACGAGAACCTCGATGCGCTCACCGAGACCTTCCGTGACATCGGGATCGAGCGAGCGCGCTCCATCGTGGTCCTGCCGGCGGTCCACGTCCCCGAGTCCGATGCCCATTCCAGGGTGACGTGTCTCGCCATCACTCGCGCCTGCGAGGGGAAGCGGCAGCCGAACATCCTCGTGGAGGTCGAAGACCCCGACGCCGCCTACGAGTTCGCGGGCGTCGGCGTTTCGACGGTGTTCCATTCCGGATACCTACGGGCCGCGCTCTTTGCCCATGCTTGTGTCGATCTCGGAGTCTTCCAGTTCGTCTACGGCCTCCTGCAGGGTCGTCACCGCGTTCGGCTCATCGACGTCCCGCCTTCACTGCGATCTCAAACCTTTGGCGTCGCAGCCCAAACGATGGAGACCGACGAGCGTGGGCACCCGATCATCTTGATCGGGGTCCAAGTTGCCGACGACAACCGCCTCGTCATCAACCCCGGCCCTCGTCACCGCCTCGACAGCGTGCTCGGCTTTCTCACGTTGGGGGGCCCGTGATCGTCACCGGATGGACTCCTCGCGATCGTCGCGAACCTGCCCTCGTACACCCCCCGCGCTCGCCGATCGGTTCGAAGCGGCTCCGCTCGAACACAAGGCTGACCTTGGTCCTTGGGGTATGGTTCGCGGTGCTCCTGCCCGCGCGCGCGCAAGCGGAGCCGACGGTGTATCGCTTTGGTGCCGGGAGCAAGTCCGGCGGCTTCACCCAGATCTCGAACGCGCTCGCGGAGGGTCTACGCGCAACCGAGGCACCGTTCGAGCTCGACATCCAGCATACGGATGGTTCGTGCGCGAACATTCGCCGATTGCTTCGCGGCGAAATCGAGTTCGCGCTCGTCCAATACGACGTCGCGGCCGAGGCCTTTCAAGCAGGCCGAACGGTTGCGGCACCCGAAGCCGAAGCCACCGATGGCGAGTCACGCCAAGGTGGCTTCATGTGCCGAATCTCGAGCGCGATGGCCAAGGGGGTACAGCTCCGGATGATTGCGGCGGTGACCGATGGAGCGGTCCACGTGCTCGTCCGACGACCGGTTCAGCTCGATTCGTTCGATCGTCTCACCGATCATCGCATCTACATCGGGACGCGCGGTTCGGGCAGCTTCGAGACCGCGCGAGTGATCGTGGGTGCAGCCGGGTTGACCGTCGACAAGCTCGACCGCTTGGATGCGGATGGGGGCGACGCATTCGAGGCGATGCGTCGCGACGAGATCTTGATGATGCTCCGCACCACCGAACCGGGCGATCGGCAGATCTCCGCCGCGGTGGCCGACGGCATCGCCACCGTCAACCCGCTGCCTGACGACGTGCTCGAGCGGCTGATCGACGCCTACCCGTACTATCGCGTCTGTGAGATCAAGGCGAACACGTACCCCGGCATGGAGTACGTCGTGCCCACGGTCTGTGTCAGCACCGTCGTCCTCACCGTTCTGCCGCCCCCGACCGATGAAGCTCGGCGGCTCGAAATGGACGCCGCGGTCGGCCGCATTCTCACCGCGATCGATTGGGTCGAAGCCGCCCCCGCGCACGAGGGTCTGCAGGTGCACCATCGATTTCGTGGTTTCGCCGAGCGGGAACCGATCCCCGTGCACTCGGTGGCCGAAACCGTGGAACGGCTCGAGTTTCGCCATCGGTTGTTATGGGCCTTCGGCTCGCTATTGATGGTGACCGCGATCATCGTCGTCGTCCGCCGGCTCCTGCAACGACGGGGACTCCTCAAAGATCCACTCGAGTCCGGCATCGAAGGCCAGCTCTCGAACCCACTCATCCCGTTTGCCGGATTCGTCGCGGTCGTGCTTTCGGCGACGTTCATGGTGTGGTCGCTCGAACACGACTCGAATGCTCGCGTTCGAACCCTCACCGACTCGTTTTGGGAGATGAACATGTTCGCGACGGGCAACTTCTCGACCGATTCGCTCAAGACATCGTCGGCCCGGTTCATTGGGGCGACCGCGACCATCGGCGGCCTCGGCCTGCTCGCTTGGTTCACCGCGGCGTTGACCAGCATTTTCGCCCGCGAGGAAATGCGGGTTCCCTGGCGACTGCGCAACCATATCGTCATCCTCAATTTCCGCGAGGAGATGCTGCAGCTCATCCGGATGTTGCGCAGTCCGGGTCCGCTGCGTTCACGAGCGATCCACGTGGTCGTCTCGGACGCACTTCCCAAACGCGTCCGCCTCCATCTCGCGCGGGTCAAAGGCGTCACGATCTATCGACGCAATCCCGAGATCCCCGAAGACCTCGCGTCCTTGCGGATCCCGCGGGCTGCGCGAGTGATCGTGCTCAACCGCGATGCCGAAGCCAAGTCGCTCTACCATCCGCTGCGCGTCGCTCGGGCCGTGCATCAGGCCTGCAGCCGAGTCGCTTCGGCAGGCATCGCCACGCGGCCCAAACTCGGGAAGACTGGGTTTTCCGTTGCGCCCGCTCAACATCCTGCGCTCGCGAGCGAAGACGGCTCGGACGGAGCATCGCTGCCGATCACCCTGGTCGAAGCGACGGCGGACGAACCCTCCGAGATCTTCGAGCCGTTTCGCGAATGGATCGTCCCCGTACAAGGACGGGTACTGGCCGATCGCTGGCTCGCGACCGCATGCGTCGATCCCGGTTTCGCCGAGATCTTCAATGGCCTCGCGTCCTTTCGCGAGGACAATGCCGAGGTCTACACGGCTTCCTTGCCGCCCTGGTTTCACGGCAAGCCTTGGCGGTCCGTTCGTCGGACGTTGTGCGCACTCGAAGTGCGCGCCGGTGTTGTGCCCCTTGGCATCTATCGCGCGGTGGGCATTCACGCGTACGAGTCGGGCGCAACGGCCCGATCCTCGCCGCAGCACGAGTTGCAGAAGCGGTTGATCGTCAACCCACCGCTCGATCTTCGTATCGGCCCCGAGGATCGCCTCCTCGCCTTCGCCGAAAACGAGGCCGACCTGCTCGCGGTGTTACGGCTCAGCCGACGAGCCGCATCGGAGCCCGAGCCCCCACACGCCGACTAAACCCCAGCGCCGCAGGACCACTCGCCGAGGCCCTCGGCCTTGTCCCCGTTGATCGCGACGACCCGCTCGCCCGCGCCTTCATCGAACACGAGGCGCAGCCACAACTCCGACGGACCTTCCCCATTCAGATCGAGCGTGCCGCGGACCTCGAAGACGTCGCGTTGGCTCTTCGACTTGTCGATGAAGATGGGCTTATCGAGGTTGTCGTCGAGGGCCAGGAATGCACCGCTCCAGATGTACTGCTCGGCCAACTTCGGATCGGGAAAGAACACCGAGTAGAACCGATCGAGTGTGCCATTGCCGTCGACATCGATCTCCGTCACTTGATGCGCGCGCATCTCGAGGTCGTCGCTGAACTGGCCGCCGTTCGCTTTGATCGCGGCCTTGAGCTTGGCGATTTCGTCGTCGCCGAGTTTGGGTCGGCGGCGGCGTGAGTCATCCGGCAGAGGTTTGATGACCTTCATCGCCGATCTCGGCCACACCCCGTACACAAACTCGGCACCTTCGCTGATCCCCTCGACCCCGATCGCGATGCTCCGCCCAGAACCGATCAAACACTGCGGCTCAGCAGCACCACCGGCCACCTTGTTGTATTCGGCATCGAGCGAACTGAGCCGCACCTCGGCTCCTGGCGGTACCATGGCCATGCACTCGTCGCCCGTCTTCAACGCTTTTTTGGCGTGGTCGTAACACGCGAGCGGATAGAGGGCCCCTTCGACGGAAAAGAACACCATGCTGGTCTCGGGCGGAATCGGCCCCTCGACTGGCGGATCGCCCTGCGACACGCTCAACGAAACCGTCTCTTCCTTCTTTTTGCTCTCTTTCGTCTCCTCGACTTTTTTCTCGCCCTTGTCGACACAAGCGGCGACGAAGAGAAACAGTACGGAGAGCGTGATCGAGGATCGTTGCAGTCGCACGGTGCCTTCAGCTACCACAGATTGGCCTTTGGCGTCTTCTGCCGGTGATCTCGGCGTCAAAACCGCGCATCTCCGCGGGGCCGGTCCGTCGGGGTCGGGTAGCTTCATGGAAAACTCTGTGGTTGAACTGTCGTGGACGTCACCTCATGCAACCTCGCGAGTTCATCCACATCCTCGAAACCCCGGAGGAGCCTCCCCTCGCGGCCCTCGATGAGCAAGGCGAACTCCTCCTCCAGTTGCTCGTCCATGTCTTTTGTTCGGACGGCCGCGCGAGCGAAGATCGTTTGACCCTCATCGCCCGCTTTCTCGGCGGGCGCCAAGACCTCGGCGAAGCGGTCGAGGCCCTCACCCGACAACCACTCGATGTCGAGGCCCTCGCGTCGGCCTTTCCCTCGTCCGAGGATCGCGACGACCTCTTGTTGCTCGTCGAACATCCGGCCTGGGGCGACAGCCGGACGAGCCGACGCGCCTGGGAGCTGGTCGAGCGGCTCGCTCTGGCCTTGCAGGTGACTGTCCCCCTGCGCTTGCGCGGCTTCTCGACTCGCCGCGCGGCCCGGGGTGCCGAGCATGCCGTCCGCCCCGGCGATCTCCTCCAGATCTTGCGCAACCCCGACCTGCCACCGCTCATGGGCCTCGACGAGCAATCCGAGCTCATGTTGATCCTGCTCGTGCACATGTTCTTCGCCGACGGCCGCGTGGACGATCGCGAGCTCGCGGTGATGTCGCGTTTGCTCGGGGCCGAGGCCGACGCGCGCGGGTTCATCAAGATGCTCGGCGATCAACCGGTCGACCTCGCCTCGCTCGGCAACGCGTTTCCCGAGCGAAAAGATCGCGAAGACCTGGTCCTGCTCGCGGATCTCGTCATGCAGGTCGATGACGACGCGGATGCTCGCGAGCGGCGGCTGATCGAGGACCTCGCGCGCACGCTCGACGTTCCTCCACCTACCCGACCCACGTGAACGTGCGGCGACTCGGCAATCTCACGATTGCCCGCATCGTGGAACGTGACGAACCTGCATTCGCCATCCGGCACTTGCTGCCCGATGCGACGCAAGATGCATTGGCGCCTCACCGGCCATGGCTCGAACCGAACGGCATCGACCCCGTCACCGGACGCATCGTGCTTCCGGTGCAAACCTATGTCGTATGCACACGTCACCACAACGTGCTCATCGACACTTGTCTCGGCGAAAACAAGACCTGCCGATGGCACAAGCCTTGGCACGAACTCCGCGACCTGCGGTTTCTCGCAGACCTGGCGACGCTCGGCCTGCAACCGCCGGACATCGATTTCGTGATTTGCACCCATCTGCATGGCGACCATGTCGGCTGGAATACGCGATTCATCGATGGCCACTTCGTACCCACGTTTCCCCGTGCACGCTACGTGCTCTCGACGGTCGAATTGGACTATTGGTGCGCATTCAACCGCCGGGCCTCGGCCATCGATTACGAGGAATGTATCGATGAAAGCGTATTGCCCATCGTCGACGCTGGCCAAGCTTTACTCATCGATGGCACCCATGAGATCGACGACGAAGTCCGGCTCGAGCCATTGCCGGGTCATACGCCAGGGCATTTCGGGGTCCGTTTGCAGTCCCGCGGCGAACAAGCCTTCATGATCGGCGATCTGATGCACAGCCCCGTGCAATGCGCAGAGCCGGATTGGGCGGCGTGCAGCGATGTGGATCCCATCCTCGCTCGGCAGGTCCGCCGCGGTTTCCTCGACGCTCATGCCGATACCGACTGCCTCGTCCTGACCGCACATTTCCCGTCGCCATCGATCGGCTACATTCGCCGGAAAGGCTCGGCGTTTACGTTTCTCGCCGATCCGTGGTGAGCAGCCGACGAAGGCTCGGGGTGCTCCATCCCTGACGCATCACGTTGGCTGAAGCAACGGGCGAGCCGGTGAGACGCACGTCGAAGCCATCGCGGAATGTGACATCGGATGGCTCACCTGTCACCGTAGAGTCTGCGGGAATCGGCTCCAAAACCCACGGGTTCGCGGCCAAATAGAATGAATATCCAATATCGATAAATCAAATAATTTTCGACTTTTGTCCACAATATACCCAGGTTCATCAAATTGATTTTGATTTTCCAAATTGTTTAGCTAGGGTTCGCCGATGAACAAGCTTTCCATTGACCCACGCCTCGTGGGCGTCGTCGTCCTCCTCTTCGCGGCCAACGCTTGCGGTGACGATGATCCGTCGACGAGCGGAGCTGACTCGGCCGCTGACAGCACCTCGAGCGATCCCGACCCCGATACCGGTAACGACAGCAATCCCAACCCCGAAACCTCCGGGGAGTCGACCGGCGAACCTTCGGACGATACGACCGGTGGACCCGAAGACACGACCGGCGACAGCGGTGGCGAAACCGCGGCTGCAGGCTGCACCCCACCGACCGCTTGGGCGGCTCCGAACTGGGCGGCCAATACGACCGCAGCACTCGCTTTGCGAGCTCAGCTCGATGCGATCGACACGGCCATCAATGCTTCCGAGACGGCGACGGCCGCTCCCGCCGATACCACCGAACTGACGGGGTTGTTCGAAGCGGGCGACCCGAGCCTCGCGTCGGTCACCACCGCGGCCTATACGGCGGTCGTGCTCGATGCGTTTGGTGACCTCGTCGCGTTGCCTGCCGGCACGACCGATCTCATCGACGCGACCCCAGCTTGGGCTCCCGGTGCAGCGGGTGGCTTCGCGGACCAAGGGGTCAACGGCCAGGGAGTCGCCGTGGTTCGGGCGATGAACGCAGGGGGGCTCGAGCTGCAGCAGGTCATCGAAAAGGGCTTGCGTAGCGGAGCGATGGCGTACAACTACGGGCTCGGTCTCACGGCCGGCACCATCGACGAAGCGACCATCGACTCCCTTGCGGCGATATGGGGCGCCAACGAACTGCTCGCGAACGACGATCTCACCGATGCGGCGACCTACAGCTTTGCGATGGGTTTCTTCGGGGACATGAGCACGGCCCTCATCGCGGCCAAAGCCTTCGCGGAAGACACCGAATGCGAGGCCGAGCGTGATGCCGCGCTCGTGAGCTTCTTCAACCTGTGGGAGCAGTCGATGTTTGCCCGCACCGTCTACTACGGCAACGAGGCCGCAAACGCGGTCGAGCTCGCCGCGGCCGGAGACGACGTCGCATTGATCGGAGCGTTGCACGAGCTGGGTGAAGGCGTTGGCCTGGCGCTCGGCTTCCTCGGCGTCGAAGCCCCGGCCACGGGCCCTCTGAGCGGCGGTGCTCGCCTTTCGACCGACGACCACCTCGCCACCCTCACGACGTCGCTCGGCATCCAGATCGCCGACCTCAACGCCTCGACCACGGGAACCTTCGTCGGGAATCTCCCCGCCTTCAGGACCGCGATCACCGAGATCGAAACCCTCGTCGGTACGATCTTCGGCCTCGACGCGGCCGAAGTGGCGGCGTTCCGCATGGAGAGCGACAGCTAGTCTTCGAGGGGCCTTCGCAAAAGCCCTTGCGTAGGCAGCCAGTCTGCCTACGCACCCCCCGAAACGTACCGGCTTACACGGCTCTGCCCCGGAAACCCGGAACGGGACCCTGTTCGATGCCGCGTGCGTGAGGAGCGTCAGTTTTGATAATTAGTTTCAGAATCAAATATTTTCTGGATCTACCTCCCATGTAGAAGCTACAAGTAAGCTGTCAAAGCGTCATGGAAACTAGTTTACGTTTCATTTTCAACGTGGAAGGCCTCGCACCCCGTCGCGTGCAGTTGTCGAGGTTCGAGCGATGACGGCTCCTTCACGGCGACCGACTCGCATCACCTCATCCGCTGAGCGAGCCGCATGGCTCGTTCCGATCCTTTGCGCTGTGGTGGGGGCTTGGTCGTGGGCTTGCTCGGAGCCCAACGACCCGACGATGGAGGAAGGCTCAGAAGGCATGGAGGGAACCGATTCCAGCCGTGCGGAAACGAGCAGCCCCGAGACGACCACCGACGGTGAGCCCATGACGGTCGATGCGGGGGACGTCTTGACCAGTGTCGCGTTGCAAGTCGTCGTCCCCACCATGGAAGCTTTCGTCTCGGCCACGACCGAGCTCGAGGCCGCCACCTCGGCCCATCTCGCCGACATCACGGCGACCCCTGACGACGCCGCCGAAACGCTTGCCACGACCCAGGACGCCTTCCGCCGGGGGATGGAAGCGTGGCAAATGCTGGAAGTCATGCAGATCGGTCCGGCCGGAGCCGAGGCGACCGTGCTCGCCGGAGAAAGCCTACGCGACGAGATCTATTCGTGGCCATCGGTGAGCACGTGTCGCATCGATCAGCGCATCGCCGACGAGGGCTACGCAGCCGACGACTTCTTTTCCGCAAACCTCATCAATGCCTACGGAATCGCAGCGCTCGAATACCTGGTGTTCGAACACGGTTCCGATCACACCTGCGCCCCTCAGGTTCAACTCGACGGGCCGTGGACCGCTCTTGGCGTGGTCGAGATCGAGCGACGCCGTTCCGCCTATGCCCAGGTCCTCGCCCAAGAGCTCCTTCGTCGAGCGTCGGATTTGGCGAGTCGTTGGTCGCCCGACGGAGGTAATTTCGCCGGTGCACTGGCGTCGCCGGGCGAAGGTACTTCGCCATACCCCGACGAAACGACCGCGCTGAACGAAATCTTCCGCGCGATGTTCTACGTCGACAAGCTCGCCAAAGATGCGAAGGTCGGGCGTGCACTCGGCATTGCCGATGGGTGTGCCGCGGTGCCGTGCCCAGATCTCTTCGAGTCTCCCTATGCCGGACTGGCTGGACCCGCTCTCGTCGCCAACCTGCGAGGGCTCCAGCAACTCGTGACCGGAGGGGCCGACCCCGCGACCTCGGCGGGGTTCGATGATCTCCTGGTCGCAGCCGGGCAGCCCGAGATCGCCGAAAGCTTGCTCGCAGACATCGCCGCAACGATCACGCTCATCGAAGGGATCGGCGACACCACGTTGCAAGCGCTCGTCGGCAGCGACATGGCCAGCGTCCAAGCCATTTACGATGCGATCAAGCGCATTACCGATACCCTCAAAGGGCCTTTCGTCATGACGTTGCGTCTGTCGGTCCCGAGCGAGGGCGGCATCGATAACGACTGAACCCCGTGTTCGGCTCCTTCGATATCTTGGCCGCCCTACGGCAGCCATTGCATATGGTGGTCGACACGTCGGAGCGAGTGTACTGGCCGTATCTGCTGAGTTCGCTCGCACTCGCCATCGTGGTCCTCGGTCCCCGCCATGGCCTGGCGGAGCTCCGCCGCGGCCTGATTACCAGCCGTCTCTGGACGCACACGTCGGCGCGGACCGACTTCGGTTTGCTCTTCGCCAAAGCGATCCTCACGGGGCTGTTCCGAATCCCTTGGATCGCAGCCACCATCACCGCCACGCTCTGGATCACGTTTGCCCTCGAACGTTGGCTCGGAGCCATGCCGGAGCCCACATGGTCCCCTTGGGCGATCACGTGGCTTTACACGCTCGTACTCTTCGTGGCCTGGGACCTCAGCCGATTCGTGGTGCACTGGCTCTCCCACGCCATTTCGTGGTTGTGGGCATTTCACCAGGTGCATCACTCGGCCGAAGTGCTCAATCCGCTCACGCTTTACCGAACGCATCCCGTCGAATCCATGCTCTACGACCTTCGCGGGCTCGCCACCACAGCGATGATTTCCGGCTTCTTCCTCTACTTATTCCGTGGGCATGCCATCGAGCTACAAATGCTCGGGATTAACGCCCTAGGTTTCACGTTCAACTTCTTGGGCGGGAACCTCCGGCACTCCGAGGTATGGCTCCGCTTCGGCCGGTGGGAACGATGGTTTCTCTCACCCGCACAACACCAAATGCATCATGGGCGCACGCTCAGCCACCAACAAAGCAACTACGGGACGTGGCTTGCCATTTGGGATCGTTGCCTCGGCACTTGGCAACCCTCACCACCGCAGCCGATCGAGAGCTTTGGGCTCGACGACGCCAATCATCGACCGGATAGTGTCATGTCCGCCCTCTTGGGTCCGTTCGTCGAGGTCACGCGATTGTTCGTGACGCGGCGCCGCCGGGCGTGGGGAACCACTGCCCTGATCGTTGGGATTGGAGTTGGATCCGCATCGTCACCGGCTCACGGCGCACCTCCGGCCGAAGCCGCACCCACGGCTCCAACCCCACCGTCGACGACAACCTCACCCCCGGTCGACCGCGACCCTCCCTCGACCGCAACTCCGCCTCCGTCCGAGAGTGCCCCTCCCGACACGCCACCCAACGACCCGCCGCCTGGGCCGCCCTCGACCGCAACCCAGTCTCCGTCCAGCAACCCACCGCCGAACGACCCCGTCGAGCCGCCTCCGACTGCACCCACCGCCACCGTACCTCCCTCGACCGTACCTCCCTCGACGGCGCCCCCCTCGACGGCGCCCCCCTCGACCGTACCTCCTGCGGGGGTCGAAGGCGCGCCATCGGAAGCTACGACCCCTCCGCCGACGGTTCGACCCGCCCCCGTCTCTCCGCCCCCACCAGACGATGCCGTCGACTTCGAGCTCGAATCCGACGACGTCGCGGCGCCCTCGACCGCTACCGAGTCTGCCATCACCCGACCCAAGCCCGAAGCTGCGGAACCCAAGCGGGTCGACTACGACCTCGCCCTCGATTCGATCTCGGTGATCGGCCTCGGGGAGCAGCCGCGGATTGCCGGCTCGGCCCATGCGATCGAGGAGAAGGAGCTGGAGCGCAAGGAATACGACGATATCCATCGCGTGCTCGGGTCGGTCCCCGGTGTCTACATTCGCGAGGAGGACGGGTACGGACTGCGACCGAACATCGGCCTGCGTGGAGCGAGTTCCGATCGCAGCTCCAAAGTAACGTTGATGGAGGATGGGATCTTGTTGGCTCCCGCCCCCTATTCAGCACCGGCGGCATACTATTTCCCGTTGGTCACCCGCCTCGTCGGCGTGCGCGTGTTCAAGGGTCCTGCATCGATTCGATTCGGACCCAATACCATCGGGGGAGCGATCGACCTGCGCACGCGGACGATCCCGACGAAGATGACCGCAGGCATCGACGCGGCGTTGGGGATGCGGGGCTATGGCAAAGGTCACGGGTATTGGGGAACCTCGGGAAAACGCTGGGGCGTCTTGCTCGAGGGCGCCCACATCCAATCCAACGGGTTCAAGGAGCTCGATGGTGGAGGTGACACCGGATTCAGCAAAAGCGAGCTGATGGTGAAAGCGCGGTACAATACCGATCCCGGCCGTCGCGTCTACCAACAGGTGGAGGTCAAAGGCGGTTACGCCCGTGAGCGTTCACTCGAAACCTACCTCGGCATTGCCGATACCGACTTCGACGATACACCATACCGCCGCTATGTCGGGAGTCAAAAAGACAACATGACGTGGTGGCGGAGCCAGGCGCAACTGAGCTACCTGGTCGCGCGCGGATCGTTCGTCGATTTCGAAGCCACCGCGTACCGCAACGATTTCCACCGGGTGTGGACCAAGTTCAATCGTTTCCGCAGTCCGATCGACATTCGCGACATTCTCGCCAATCCCGACAGCGGTCAGACTGCGGTGCTCTATTCCGTGCTGACGGGAACGGAAGATTCGCTCGATCCCGACCAGACCCTGCTCATTGGGACGAACGATCGGACGTATTTTTCGCAAGGCATCGCCACCGTGCTGCACATTCGGCCGACGTGGCGGTGGTTGGATCAAGAGATCGAGTTCGGCGCTCGACTCCACAACGACCAGATCCGCCGCAAGCACACCGAAGATGGCTACCTGATGCTCAGTCGGACATTGGTCCCCGAAGGGACCGAAACCGACGTGACCACTCGAAACATCGGCTCGGCCGTCGCTGGCGCGTTTCACTTGGTGGATACCCTCAAGATCAAGCAGTTATCTTCACGCCCCAACGGGGCTGAGATCACACTGACCCCGGGGGCTCGCGTCGAAGTCATCAAAACCTCGTTCGACGACCAACTCGTGGATGCACAATCGTCGGACGTCAATACCGTATTCATTCCGGGGATCGGGTTCCACGTACAGGCGCTACCGTGGCTCGGGGTGTTGGCCGGCGTACATTCTGGATTCAGCCCGGTCTCGCCCGGACAAGCCGACGACGTCAAATCCGAAAAGAGCATCAACTACGAAGCCGGGGGGCGCCTGTTCTACCGAACCAACACCACGGCGACTCGCGTCGAAGCGATCGGATTCTTCAACGACTATTCGAATCTCACGAGCGAGTGCACGTTTTCGACTGGTTGCAGCGACAGCATGATCAACCAACAGTTCAACGCCGGAAGTGTGTTCGTCTACGGCGTCGAAGCGACCGCCTCCGAACGCATCGAGCTGCCCAAGCGCCACTTCATCGACCTCGGTGCAAGCTATACCTACACGGGATCGCAGTTTCGTAGCACCTTCACCTCCGAGAATCCGCTCTATCTCGACGTCGAAGAAGGGGACGAGCTCCCGTACGTCCCCGAACATTTGCTATGGGTGCACCTCGGGGTCGGCGGCAAGATCTGGGAGGCCGAGCTCGTGGGGTCCTATATGGGTGCGATGCGAGACGTAGCCGGTCAGGGACCGATTTCTACCCTCGAACGCGTCGCTCCGCACTTCGTGGCCGACTTCAACGTCCACGTCGCGGTAACGCGACGCGCGAGCCTCTATCTCACGATCGACAACCTCGCCAATACCGCCTACATGGTATCTCGAAGGCCGTTCGGGCCGCGTCCCGGCATGCCATTCCAACTGATGGGCGGCTTCAAATACGTGATCGCTTGACCATGACTACGTTTCTTGTCGCAGCCTCAACCAACGTCACGCCGCCCACCATGACGCCGCCCATCATGACGCTCTATGAGCTGTTGGTGCAGGGCGGTTGGGCAATGATCCCCATCTATGCCTGTTCGATCGTGGGCGTCGGCGTATTCGTGCAGAAGCTCATCGAACTCCGCCAAGCCGATCTGCGTTCGCTCGGTTGGCTCGCCGGCGTGATCGAGCACGTCGAGGCGGGCGACTATGCGTCCGCCGAACGGGTTTGTCGCTCCGCTCGTCACCCGGGAGCCCGAGTCCTCGAAGCCGTGGTCTACGCGTTGAACGTGCGCCCTTCGCAGGTCGAGGCCGAGGCCAAACGCGTCGGCAGCCAGCAGCTCCAACAACTCGAGAGGAACCTCGCGCTGTTGTCCTTCCTGGCCCAAATCGCACCGCTCTTGGGTTTGCTCGGAACGGTGGTCGGCATGGTCGAACTGTTCATGGGCTTGCAGGCCGCCGGGCACGAGCAACTCGCCGTGGGCGATCTCGCCTCGGGGATCTGGAAAGCCTTGCTCACGACCGCAGCCGGCCTCACCGTGGCCGTCCCCGCGCTCGCGGCATATGCGTTCCTCACGAGTCGAGTCGATGCCGTGCGTCTCCAGTTCGCCGACATGGTCCAGCGCGTCTTGTTTCGCGCGCCCGAGACAACGTCGATGCACGAACAGGTCGAACCATGATCGGGTCCAAACATGATCGGGTCCAAACGTGATCGGGTCCAAACATGATCGGGTCCAAACATGATCGAGTTCGAAACATGATCGAGTTCGAAACTCGGCGACGGCCGCCACCCGAGATCAATCTCTCCGCGCTCATCGACATCACCTTCATTCTGGTGATCTTCATCGTGTTGGCCGCGACCTTCTCCCACGTTCGCGTCATGCAGGTGGACCTGCCCAGCGCCGACGCGCCCAGCACGCCCGAGCAGACCGCGTTGGTGGTCACGATCCCCGAGCACGGACCGTTGCGATTCGACGACACCCCGGTTCCGCTCGAAGAGGCCAAAGCGGCGCTCGAGCGGTTCCGCAGCACTCATGACTCCGTTCTCCTCGTCGCCGATCGCAACGCGGCCATCCAACGTGCGGTTCAAGTCTTGAGTGACGCCCAACAGGTTGGATTTTCCGCCGTCGCGATCGCGACCCAAGCTCCGGGCGGTGCCCCGCCGTGATCCGCCCTTCGTGGCGAACGGCTGGACTCGCCACCGTTCTCGCGCATGCGGGTCTACTCGTCGTGCCGCTCCGTTTTGCGAGTCGTGCCCCACAGTGCGAAGAGCCGGTTCTCACGCTGCGCTTGAAAACGCCTCCCCCTCGCGCGGAGCCGCCACCACGACCGCTCCCCCCGCCCGAACCTGAGCCTGCGCCCCTGGAGCCGCCTCCACCCCCGCAACCACCCCCAACACCGGAACCGAAGCCCCGGACGCCGCCGCCCACGAAGCCACCGCCGGTGTTCTCCCCGGACGTCCTCGCCGAAGCTCCCCCCGAGCAGCAGGCCGCCGCAGCGTCGGATCCACTGCTTCCAACGGAGGCTTCTCCATCGCCGATCGCGGCTTCGGCCACACCGATCTCGGCAGCTTCGCCGACGAGCACCGATTCCCTCGTACGAGTTCCTATCGCGGGATCCGAACGAGGTCCCGTCGCGGGTGTTCCGGGTCCAAAAGCCCGCGGTGCTGCTGACTTTCGTGGGTACGCGCGCGACATGAGGGCCGCGTTTCTTCGACATCGCCGCTATCCCCCCGCCGCCCTTCGTCTTCGCCTCGCGGGCGTCGCAAAGGTCAAACTCGCCGTGGATCGTGGGGGACGATTGGTCGGTCAGCCGAGCATCATGGAATCGACCGGACACGACGTCCTCGACGAAGAAGCGCTTCGTGTCGTACGAGCCGCCGCTCCGTTCTCGCCGCTGCCCGATGACAGCGAGAAGGATGTGATGGTGTTCGTAATCCCGATCGACTTCCGGGTCGAAGACCTTTGACCCTTGCGCTACGAGCAACCTTCGCGTGGGCCAATGCAGCGAACCCCACCTCGTTGTCGGAAAGGGTTTTGCGGCTGCATCGAAGCTCGACGGAAGACCAATCGAGGTCTTAGTCTGATTTGGCCTACGCCTCTATCGGAGAGGCGCTCGCAAACTCTTGGAGGTCAGTATGGGACTGCAAAACTACGAATTTCAGAGCAAGCTCGCCAAGCGATTCATCGATGAGGGACGGGCCGAGGGCGAAGCGCAAGGGCGTCGGGCCACGCTGGTCACCATCCTCGAGACCCGCGGCCTGCAGTTCACCGAAGCTCAGCTGCAGCGCATCGAGTTCTGCAGCGGTCGCGAGATCCTCGAACGGTGGGCTCGCGCGGCCGTGACAGCGTCGAGCCCGGAAGCTGTGTTCGACACCTAGACCGACGCCTTGAGGGCGCGATGGGTGCACTGACGGTCATGCAAGCAAGCCGATGAGCCAGGCGATCAAAATGAATGGGGCGGCAATGCTGATACCGACCAAAGCTACACCCGCCGCCACGATCGCATAGTCGGCCGCTCGCGCCCGCGGCCTGAGTTCGCCCTCGTGGCGTTCGATGAGCGCCAGATTCCGCGTATTCGAGCGCCAAACGACGTCGAACAGATCACCGACGACGGGCAGCATGCCGATGAACGTATCGACGGCGATATTCATGAGCATACGCGCGATGACCACGCTCGGGACGCCGCGGCGGATCGCGACCACGAGGAGGCCGATGGAAGCGACACCCGTCACCGCGTCCCCAGCCGCGGGAAGCAAAAACCCGATCGCCGCGTCGAGTCCGACCCCGATGTTCGTACCTGGAATCGTGATCGCATGGTCGAGCCAGCGAACGAGCCCGGCTGCGCGGCGGACCTCCTCTTCGCGAGCAAGATGCGCGTCGACGATCATGTCGACCTCGTCCACTGAATGAGACTCGGAGGGCAGACGCATCGTGCTCTGACTGGTGCTACTCACGTCCGCAATTTAGCAACCGCGGGGCGGGGTTCCGTCGTCGCGCAAGAACTTCGCGCGAACGGATCGCCGCCGCGACGCTCCCTCGGCTTGCCTCTACGCGGGTGTCGAACCATCGACCAGGTCGACGTCCGGAATCCTCGTTGCGAGCCCGGCACGCTCCACGGCATGGCCATCGGGCTCCTGGGGCGTTCCAGAGCGATACGCGCCTCGTAGGGTCCGTCACGTTCGAGAATCTGGTATGCAGCGAACGCATGGAGCGAGGTCCGTGATCGGCGAATCCGATCCACCGGTCGAAGGCGATCCCACGAGCAGCACTTCCTCGCCGGAATCCGTGACACCCACCGATACCGCGGAAGCGACCGAGCGGACCGACGACCTCACCAACGTTTCCATCTCGGCACCGCTGTCCGCCGTTGGACGCGCTCAGCAAGCCGTCGGAGGGTTTGCCAGCCGACTCCTCGGCTCGGCCCAACAGACGGCGCTCGCCACCGGAAGGTTCGCTCGGTTGACGTTCCTCTCGCCTACGGCGAAGCCTGGGACCACCGACGCGGTCCCGTCCGTCACCGATTTGGCCGAGTCGTTTCACGCGTGGTTACAGCAGCGAGGTCGGGAGCCAACCATGGAGTCCGACGGCGAACGGGTGGTCGTGACCGCGGTCGAGCCGGGGTTGTTCGAGACCCGATTGAACTTCCATTTCGTGCCATCGATCGACGACCGAGCAACGAACCGAATCCTCGAGCTCGGGATCAAGTCGACCGCGCTCGTGGGCCTCGCGTGGCCTCATGCCCGCCAAGATCTCGACGACGCCACGAGCGTGTTCGTGTGGTCCGACCTGGTTCGCCTCGGACCGATGAACTCCGCATCGGCGACGCTCTCGGAGTGGCTCGTGGATACGACGGGGTTTCAGTTCGAGTGGAAGGCCCTCCGCGCCGCCATCGAGACGAAGCCGCGGCCGAGCACGATGCTCGTGGGCCGAGATCGGGAGCTCGCGTGGTTTGGCGAGACGCTCGGCCGCATATCGGTCGGCCCCCTTCGCGTGGTCGCTGTCGTGGGACCGGGTGGTTTCGGTAAGAGCTACCTCCTGCGACACGTGGCGGGGTTGTTCGCTTCACGCATCGTCTTCGCGGTCGTCGACCCCACGCAGCTCGAAGCGGGTTCCGACATCGCGGAGATCCTCAATCACATGATTCGGCAGATCGAACAGGATGCCTGTCCGGTTCCACGTGCTCGCAAGGCATCGGCCAGCGCCCAACGACACGCTCGCGAACTCGAACGCAATAGGGCTGCGGCGAAACCCGACCCCGCTCCCGCTTCGGTCGGCAGCAGTTGGCTCCGCATCCTCGTTCCGGGTGCGCGCGTCGTCACAGAGGTCGTGGGTGGAGCTGCGGAAGTCGGCTTCGACCTCCTGCAAGAGCAGATGGTTCGGCAGCGCGAGGCCTACGAGGCTCTGGCGACGAGCGCTCCGATTCGAACGATCACCGATGCGTTCGTCGAAGACCTTCGCGAGTTCGTCCAGAAGCAACAGCGCCACTACTTATGGCGACGCCCCGTGTTCTTGTTCGACACTTACGAGAAGCTCGCACCACTCGTCGACTCCTGGTTGCGCACGGTTCTGCTCGCCCATGAGGGGTTTCTCGAGCTGTCCGCGGTGGTGATCATTGCGGGACGCAACCCGCTTACGAAGGAAGACACGCGCTGGACCGAGCATCAAGATTCGATCCAGACCATCCCGCTCGGCGGCCTCACCCGCGAACAGTCGATCGACTACCTTTACAGGTTGGGGGTTGCCGACGACCACGTGGCCGAACGGCTATGGCAATTGACCGAGGGATCCCCCTTGTTTCTGCATCTTGCCGCTTCTGCGAGGTCCGAGGAAGAGGCCGTACTCCATCTCGGCGATCGGATCCTGGAGGAGATCGACCCGGAATGGCGCCCCATCGTCGTCGATCTCGCCGTCGCGGACACCTTCAACTTCGATCGCGTGCTGCTGCTCGTTCAGGATGAGGCTCGCGCCCGCCAAGGATTTGCCCAGCTCAAGGCCGCGAGCTTCGTGCGGCCGATCGCCGCAGGGCAGTGGGGTTACGACTCACACGTCCAACGCGTGCTCGTTCGTTACCTCGCGCTCGAGAGTCCCGAGCGTCTCGCTCGAGCCCGAGTGCTGCTCACCTCGATGTCGTGAGCTTCGGCTAAACCCCGTCACTCGGCGCTCCCGAACGGTCCGCCACCTCGCGTCCCCCGACGTGAATTCGGCTGTCCCGAATGGGCCCGTGTGCCGCGATCGCACCGCGCGAGACCGGCACCCAACACCCTTTAGATCGCAACGCGTCTGGCGGGGTCCGGTAGCGATACATGCAATCATCCGGATCTCGTCGGAGCTCGATTGCTTAGAATGGCCCGGTCCATCCGTTCTCCGCGCTAGCCAAATGCGGACCCGCAAGGTCGATATCGATGAGCCGGCGAGGCCCGCTATCGATGGCTTTCGGACCGATGTTGGGCGCTAGAATTCGATCCTGCGGCCCACTCCAGGCTCCAACGTCCCCGCCACGGTACGTCGCTTCGTTGACAACAGAGTGTTGCCGCCACGCGGATCGCACAGTCGCAATGACGCGATAGCTGCCGCGAATGTTTGCAAGCAAACGTCGGTGGCCAGTCCCATCGATTCTCGGGACGTCGCGAACATGTCCGCGATCGACTGAATGTCGGCCTTCACCCGCAAACGACCCTATCCATACGCGCTTTCGCCGTTCGCATGAGCCCCGTTTGGCCCAATCGTTCCTTCGGCGTCATTCGAACGCGGCGAATCATCGATCTCCGAAAGTGTCCCAATCATTGCGTATGGATACTTGCCCTTTCATCACGCGCAAATTCGCTTGTATTTCACTTCTCTTGGATCCACACCTTCAAAGTGAAACGGGCTAGTGGGAATACTCAAATGAATAGAAACATCGTCACGCTGGTTTTGTTGTCCTGTATCGCCTGCGACTCAAATGCCGCGGGCGAGGGAGGAATCGCAGGAATCGAAGACCAGGAGCAACGCATTTTGGACGGCTTTGACCTTTCGATTGTGAAACCCGGCAACGGAACCGTCAGGGTCTCCTGGGAGTCCCAGGGCGTCGGTCAATACGAGGTATGGGCCAGCCACAACCCCTATTTCGCGCCCGGCGACCCGAATTCCACACTCGTCGGGTCCGGACCCCAACGCCAATATTCGACCCTCACGAACACCGAGCAATACTATCGCGTCCGGGCACCTGGAGCGGTCGTGGAGCTTTCCACGACCGTGGGGCAGCTCCCCTATTCGCTCTACTCGGGATATACGAAACTCGGTTGGTGTCTTGTTTCGGAAATCGATACGTGGCGCGAACTGAAGGTCGACATCGCATCGATGCCAAGCTACGGCGCCATGTGGGACGCTTTGACGCAAACCTGGCTGGTCGGTGCTTCGCTAACCTTCGACGTCGGCGAGGTTCTTTCGGTACTTCATCGCCATGCCCCCAACCCCGCAACCTATACTGCGGTTGGATACGTGCCGACCGAAAGCGATGTCCAGGTCGACCTTCTGCCAGGTGACAACCTCGTCACGTCCTTGCCATTGCGAGCAGGCTCGATCCTCGCCAGTGACCTGCTCGATATCGTGGAGAGCGGAGAGCGGATCGGTGGATGGAATCCCGCGACGCAGACCACACATTGGTATCCCGACGATGGGGATTTCGTGTTGCCCGCCTGCAGCCCCGTTCACGTCCAGGTTTCCGCGCCATCGGCCTGGCCACCGCCGCAGATGTGTGGGGATGGTTTCACGAGCCCGGGCGAAGCCTGTGATGATGATGGCGAATCCTCTGCGTGTGACGGCGACTGCACATTCGCCGAGTGCGGCGACGCGGTCGTGAACGAGACCGCCGGGGAGGACTGCGACGAAGGGGCGGTGGACACTGCAACCTGCAACGAAGACTGCACCGCAGCTCAATGTGGCGACGGATATCTCAATGCGGCCGCAGGTGAACAATGCGATGATGGAAACTCGACCGACTATGACGGTTGCAGCAGCGAATGTGGCTACGACCTATCCTTGTCATGCTCGGCTCTGCACGCGCTCTCCCCCGCACTCCCGAGCGGCAACTATATTTTGGACACGGATGGCGCTGGTGCGGCTCCACCGTTCACCGCTTATTGTGACATGGATCATGACGGTGGCGGTTGGACGAACCTAGATTTTGCGAACGACCAAGTGCTGCTCGACAACGGGCATCGCGTCTATTGCCATGGCGGGCTGACGTCGACCGCCAATGCGATCACCTGCGACAATCCGTTCTTCTCTTCGACCACGGCGATGCCGCTGTTCCACTTTGCCTGCGCCGGAACCGATGACTCGGCGGACTACATCCTCGACCACATGGCTCCCGGGCTCGGGCACCGCAATTCGGTCAGCTTGGGATTTTCGCAACTCCAGCAGCGTAACGTTCCAGGTGAGGGCTTCAGTGTGCTCAACCTCGAGTACTGTTACGTCGAGGGCCAAGTCGTGCTCTGGTCCGATCCGCTCTGTGACGAATACAACCGGCCCACAAATGCAAGCTGCATCCCGAACTTCTTCACCCTGCGCTTCTTGTAGCCGTCGGTTGCATCGGAAATCGTCGGTCTCGGTGTTGCTGATGACATCGTTGAATGGTGGCGACATCGAGCCCTTGATGAGGCTTGACGGCCCGGTGCCCACCCTATCGCCACACGGAGTTCGACGTCATTCACGGACCATACGTCACACACGATGCCTTACACACAAATCCTCACACGAGGCTACCCATGTGGATCCGACTCGTTTCGCGCCTCACAGCATGACGAACCCGTGGGCTTCCCACCGGCGGGCACGTCATCGAGTTCGAAACGGCGCACAGCTCCGCAGGCCGAGCCAAGCCGTTCGATCTACACCTGTTCGCGTGCTTACTTCTTCGCCGTCGATTTAGTGGTCGCCTTTTCAGCGATTTTATCGTTTCGCACCTTGGTTTTTTCGTCCTTGGTGTGTTGCTTTTGTTGTTCGCTCTTGTTTTTTTGCTTGGGGGATTTGTCGCCCATGGTGTGCCTCGGAAGCGGCTGTGGAAACGCCGCCAAGCTTCTAGCATTGCACGCGTAGAGGTCTTTGTCCGATGAACCTTCGAGAAAACCTTCGTGCATCGATCGTAAGATCGGACGCGACGAACCAAACCGCTCGAGCGATATTCTGAGAGTCTTTTACGCACATCGCCGGTCAACGGAAAAAACTGCGCTGCCCCGTACGAGCTCGATGCACGCCCCTCGTAGCTCGAACGACATCCAACATTCCTCGGCGGCCGTCGACCCCACCTCGATGCCCCGAAACCACCCTTCGCTCACCGCACGGTGATTTGACGCTATCCCTGCACTCTCGTCGGGGTCACGTTCCGGGTGCTTGCTCGTAGGCCCAAACGCTGAAGCTTTCCAATGTATTTGGACCGAAGGTCGTCGTGATCGCCACGTCTGCAGCGTCGCGACCACGAGCGATCAAGACTCGGCCGATGCGCGGTGCATTATTGCGAGGATCGAACGCGTACCACTCTCCGCCCAGGAAGGCTTCGAACCAACCGGCAAAGTCCATCGCTGCGTAGGGCGGCGGGAGGCCGATATCCGTCAAATAGCCGGTACAGTACCGGGCAGGAATGTTCATGCACCGACACAATGCAATCGCCAGATGGGCGTAATCGCGACACACCCCTTTGGGCTCATTCAGGACCTGCCACGCGGTTTTCGTGGGGCTCGCGTGCTCGTAGCCAAACTCGATGTGATGGTGAACGAAATCGCAGATCGCCTGCACCCGCGCCCATCCAGGCGGCGTGGCTCCGAACAGCTTCCAAGCCACCTCATTCAATTGATCGGTCTCACAATAGCGGCTGCCCAGGAGGAATACCAAAGTCTCCTCGGGCAAGGTATCGACGTCGTGTTGCTTGGCGGATTGGACGTTGCGATCGATCGCGCCCGAGTCGTTGATGGTGGCATCGGCCCAGATCCGCAGCGAGCCTGCGGGGGCGAGGACGCGATTGCACCAATTTCCGAATGCGTCTCGATAGGCGCGAACGGGGAGGGATGGCTCGAAGATCATGTGATCGAGCCGCACCAGGTCCGACACTCTCGAATAGTGAATATTGAGCATGAGGAGCACCGGCGTCGGCTGGGGAAAGCTGTAACGCAGCTCGTACCCCAATCGGATGCGGGCGGGTCCGTGGCTCGTGGCCGCAAGTGCGTCATGCATTTCGAACGACCGATCTCGCGCAGTCGCTGCGACCGGCCCTCCAAAAGCGAGCGTTGTCCATGAGCAGGACAGTGTACAGCACGCGGCGCGCATACACCAGGATTGCGCAGAATGGACGACAAAGGCTTCCGAATTGGCTCTTCGCGTCTGGTCTTCATTTCATCGATTGCGGCGGCGTCGCGTGAAATCAGGTCACGGCGACCGCGGCTCGTCCGTGCGCAGAGCAAAGTCAGATGGATGATGCTATCCTACGCGGGCGACTGTCCTCGTCGCGCGAGGTCACGTCGCTGCTGCATCCCCTACCTCACGGTCTACGCAACTGCTTCGACGGGCTTCCCGTCGATCCGCCGCCTGCGGCGTTGATTCGCGATTCCCACTACTGGACCGGCAACGAGCGCTCGGCGCATCTTTGGTACCAAGCCGTGCAGGCCCGAGGTGGGACATACCTCGGTGTCGGAACGGATCTCAACTATACGTTGGCAGGCTGGGCACGCGCGGAGTTCATGATCGTCGTCGATTTCGATCAGTCGGTCATCGATCTGCATCACGCGTACCTCGGGCTCCTCGAACGCTGCGAGACCCCGGAGCAATTCCTCGCCTCGTGGTCCGAACGGGCGCGTACGACCTCCGGTGATCTGCTGCGTGAACGTTGGGCCGCCGACCCGCGGCGAACTCAGATCCTCCAAGCGTTTCGCATGGCGCAACCAATGGTCACACGTCGACTGAATCGCGTGCGTCGACAATTGCGGGTCCATGCACTCCCCTCATTCATCGATGATCGCACCGAATATGACCACGTGCGTACGCTCGCCTGCAACGGTCGCATCGTCGTCGTGCGTGGCGATTACAATGGCAATGATACATTGACCGCGGTGGCCGTGGCGCTCCGTGCTGCGAAGTTGCGGCTCGGGGTCGTCTACCTTTCGAATGTCGAGCAGTACCTCGAGTATACGCCGAACTTTTGCCGCAACTTTCTCGCCCTCGACATCGACACCGATGCTGTCGTGGTCCGAACGCTGGCCCGGCGCGCGTTCGGTCTCGCGCCCGGTGAGCACTATCATTACAACGTTCAGTCTGCCGTCGTGTTCGCCGATTGGCTGCGTGGTGGCACCGTTCGGCGCTTGGATGAGTTGTTACGCTTCCGGACGATGACGATCGAGAATGGGTTATCCGTACTCGAATGTGCACCACCTTGACCGGCTTCGCGACGGCACGATCGCGGTCCTCGTCGTCGTGCGCGGCGGAAGACGCTGACCTCGGGTTGACGCCCGCTCGATTCAAAACGGAGCACGAGACCAGCTTCGCCGACGAACCGACCGCCTCGGACGGACATCGTTCGGCGGACCTACTCACCACGAAACCACCAATGCGCCCCTTGCCGCGCAGAATGGGGTTGCCCATAGACGCCTGCAGGCGGGAGTGCCGTCACGTCATAGAAAGGACGCAAGGGCGAACATGGGAGAACGTGCAGTGAATCCAGTGCCTGAATCGACGAGAAGGGACCGTTCGACGTTATCCGGAACGGGGGCGGACGGGACGGGATCCGTGACCTATCAAGGGGAGACAGGACACAACGATGCAGGAGCACGGCATATCAACGGGTCGGTCGCTACCGACCCATTAAAGATCCTATGCACATCCCCGGCGCGAATGAATGCGAAGCCAGATCCAACCGGACCACTCGCGGGACTCGTGCGCGAGCTCGATGCTTCGCGCGGCGAACCTTCGCTCACGCAGCTCGCCGATGCTCTCGCTGCGGCCAAATTGACCGTCGCCGACGTCGCCGCCTACGTGAAAGAAACCCCGGGTGTCTACCACCGAGCGTCCGTCGTCCGCCGCGAGCACTACGAGTTGTTGATCCTGACCTGGCTCCCCGGACAAGGGAGTGCACCGCATGATCACTCCGGCTCGATCTCGGCGATGCTCGTGCTGCAAGGAGAAGCACTCGAGGGCTCCTGGCGGATCGCCCCCGATGGCTACGCCGAGCTCGCGTACGAGACCGTGGTGCGGCAAGGCGAGATGACGGCCTGGCAGGATGCCGGTGTCCACACCGTCCGCAACGTCGCGACGTCGGCGGAAGCAATGATCTCGGTGCACATCTACGCGCCGCCGCTTCGTGAGTTTCGCCGCTTCGTATTGCGGCCTGAACCCCGCGAGCCCAACCTGCAATCGAGCGATAGTGGCCCGCCCACCGTCGTGATCGTCGGTGCCGGATTCAGCGGATCGATGACTGCGGCGCAGATCCTCCGCAACGCGAACGAGGCCGGCACACCGGTGCGGGTTGCGTTGGTCGAGCGTCAGGGCGTGGTGGGTGACGGCGTCGCCTATGGCACGCGTGACACGTCGCACTTGCTCAACGTCCCCGCCGGTCGCATGAGTGCGTGGCCCGATCGGCCGGATGATTTCGTGGAGTGGGCCTCGCGACGCTACGGAACCATCTCGCCGAGCGAGTTCTTGCCACGGCCGACGTATGGCGAATACGTCCGCGAATCGCTGCTCGCGACGGCGAAGACGAGCGGTGAGGTTGCGACGTTGTCGATCATGTTCGACGAGGTTCGTCGCATCGCCCGACGTCCGCAGGGTGGGTGGATGGTGCACTTCGCTCGCGGAGCATCGATGCCCGCCGATGCGGTGGTGCTGGCGATCGGTCACCGCTCACCGCCCGACCCGATCGGCCGGCTGTGGAGTGGTCCCCGCACTCGCTTCGTCCCCGATCCGTGGCGCGCGTTCGCGGGCAACATCGCTCAACCCGATGATCCCGTGGTCATTCTCGGCAGTGGCCTCACCGCGGTCGATACGGTGCTGTCGCTCAGCAAAGAACCCCGTCGAGCACCGATCTGGCTGGTCTCGCGGCGTGGCCTCGTACCCCAGACCCATGCCGAGACCCCGGTCGCCCCAGTCGATCTGCGGCCCATGGTCGAGGAGCTCCTCGCGGCCCCCGAGGGTCTTCGCATCACAGGCCTGTTCAAGCTGATGCGTGAGCGCGTCCGCGAGGTCGTCGCGGCCGGTGGCGATTGGCGCAGCGTCGTCGACGGCCTGCGACCGCACACGGCAGCGCTCTGGGGGGCGATGTCGCTCGCCGAGCGTCGCATGTTTCTCCGTTGCTTCCGTCCGTACTGGGAGGTGCACCGTCACCGCATGGCACTCGGTGTCGCCAAGCAATTTCACGCGCTTCTCGCCAAAGGCAAAGTCAAACTCGTTGCGGGGAGTGTCGCCGCTGCGCAGGCCGATGACGACGGCGTGCGGCTCTACGTCCGCGAGCGCGGGGATGACCGATTGATCGAACTCCGTGCCAGTGTCGTGCTCAACTGTACGGGCCCGGCCGCGTCCAACAGCCCCGATTCCAATCCCGCGATCGGTTCGTTACTGGTGCACGGGTGGGTGCGCCCCGACGAGCTGATGCTGGGCCTGCAGACCACGTCCGACGGCAATGCCATCGATGCCCGAGGTGGCATCGCCCAGGATCTCTTCGTCGTCGGCACACTTCGCAAATCCGCGGTCTGGGAATGCACCGCCGTGCCCGAGCTTCGTACCCAGGCGGCCGAGGTCGCCAAACGGGTGCTCACGGCGAGCGTCGAGCAACACGCTGCTCGTAGTTAGGGTGCTACGCGGCCCGTATCAATCGAATCCGAGTGATTTCGTGCGGTGCCGCGACGCGCATGGGCGGTCCCCAATAACCCGTACCACGGCTCACATAGATCCACATGTTCTCGTGCCGATGGAGTCCAGCGAAATAGGGCTGGGCAAACCACACGATGGGCGTGAGCGGAAAATATTGCCCGCCGTGCGTGTGACCGGACAGTTGCAGATCGAAACCCGCGGCCGAGGCTTCGAACACGCTGCTCGGTTGATGGGCCAGCAATACGGATACATCGTGAGCAGGGGCATCTCGCCTGGCCGAGTGAGGATCGCTCGCATGGCCCGGCAAGGCCTTGGGTGCGTGATAGTCCGTGACACCGCCGACGAGCAGGCGAGCCGAACCTACGGGCACGATGGCATAATCGTTGTTGAGGACCCGGAGTCCGAGCGACGCGAAATGGCGACACCACGCCGGCCCATCCCAATAGTATTCATGATTGCCAGTCACGAAATACACGCCGAAACGAGCGCGTAGATCCCCAAATGGGGCGACCTCGTCGCGCAGATCGGAAACATATCCGTCCACGAGATCGCCGGTCAGCGCAATCATGTCGGCACGGAGGTCGTTCGTGCGTTGAACGATCGCCTCGAGATCGACTCGTTGAATGGTTGGACCGACATGAACATCGGAGAGCTGGACGATCGTGAATCCCTCGAGATCCGGCGGGAGGCCATCGATCGGAACTTCGACCTCGGCGACGTCGGCCGTATGTCGGGCATTGGCCACGCCAATGGCGGTCAGTGAGCCCGTCACCGACGCAATGGATGCATTCACGACATTCGTGAAGAAGCGACGCCGACTCGGGTTTTGCTTGGAAACGACTCGACGCGAAACGAAGGACCAAGGGAGCCGCACGCCCTCGGCCGCCACCGAGAAGATGAGCAGGCAAGACGATACGCCCATCGACAAGAAGCCGATCCACGACACCGCCACCGGTAGGATGACCCCAGCTTGCGAAACCACGAAGTTCACGACGGGGAGAATCGCCATCACGGTGAGCACACCCCATGCGGCCGCGGACCTGCTCCCGCGAAGGGGCGAGGGTCGAATCATCCGCCAACCCAGATACGCGTGCCCCAGGAACCAGATCGCAAGGGGAAGGAGCGAGAGCGCGGCACTCATCGGCGTGAGCTCGTTCCCCGGCGCCGATCAAGCGTCGTCTTGCCAGCGCATGCGGGCGTCCACCCAAGCGCCCCCGCGGCGACTCGAAGCCAACGTCGATTCGATGAACTGCACGGCTCGGGCTCCGTCCTCGACCCCAGGCACCAACATGGCCTCCGGGTCGGGCGATCGCGCTTCGAGGCGGGCGGTGATCTGCTCGGCCAAGTCGGCGTATAGGTTCGCGAACCCCTCGAGGTACCCTTCAGGGTGACCTGCGGGAATTCGCGTGGCTCGGTTGGCACTCGCGCTCGTGCCGGGTCCCCCACGCGTCAGGATCTGGACAGGCTCACCGAAGGGCGCGTACTCGAGGCGATTGGGGTTTTCCTGGCACCACGACAGGCCACCGCGTTCGCCATAGATCCGGATCCGGAGGTTGTTCTCGTTTCCGGGCGCGACCTGGCTGGCCCAGAGTGCCCCTCGGCAACCACTCTCGTAGCGCAGCATCACCTGGCAGTTGTCGTCGACGCGGCGGTCTTCGACGAAGGTGGTGACATCGGCCGCAACCGCGTCGAGCTGCAGGTCGGTGATGAAACTCGCCAAGTTGAACGCGTGGGTGCCGATGTCGCCCAGACATCCCGCCGGCCCGGAGCGCTCGGGGTCGGTTCGCCACGCCGCTTGTTTGTTCCCGTCGGCTTCGAGCGGCGTCGTCAACCAGTCTTGCGCATACTCGACCTGGACGAGCCGCAATCGGCCGAGACGCCCGTCCCCGACCATCGCCCGCGCGTGGCGAACCAAGGGATAGCCGGTGTAGTTGTGGGTCAAACCGAACACGAGCCCCGATCGGCGAACGCGTCGAACGAGGTCGCGGGCCTGCTCGAGGCTCGTGGTCAGCGGCTTGTCGCAGATGACGTGGATACCGGCGTCGAGAAACGCCACCGCCACCGCGTGGTGCACGTGATTGGGCGTCACGATGGCCACCGCGTCGATCCCATCGTCTCGCTTGGCCTCTGCGGTCGCCATGTCGCCGAACGATCCGTAGATCCGATCGCTCGCGAGACCGAGCCGCTGCCCCGAGACCTGAGCCCGCTCGCGATCCGACGACAACGCTCCCGCAACGAGGACGTAGCGGTCATCCAAACGAGCGGCCATGCGATGGACCGCGCCGATGAAGGCCCCGACCCCTCCGCCGACCATGCCCAATCGCAGTCGTCGAGCCGGCGCGGTCACGCGTCGTTCCTCGTCAGGCCGAGCATGCGGCGATTGGTTGCGGCATTCGATCCTCCGGCGGCAAAGTCTTCGAACGATTTAGGTGTCACACGAATGATGTGGTCCGCGATGAAACGCGCCCCCTCGCGAGCGCCATCGTCCGGGTGTTTGAGGCAACACTCCCATTCGAGCACCGCCCAACCGTCATAGTCATAGGCAGCGAGTTTCGCAAAGATCGCCCGGAAATCGATCTGCCCATCCCCGAGCGATCGGAACCGTCCGGCTCGATCGATCCATGCCTGGAACCCCCCGTACGCCCCCTGCTTGCCCGTGGGGTTGAACTCGGCATCCTTGACGTGAAACATCTTGATGCGATCGTGGAAGTGATCGATGTAGGCGAGGTAATCGAGTCCTTGTAAGCAAAAGTGACTCGGATCGAACAAGATGTTGCATCGCGGATGACCGGCCACACGCTCGAGGAACATCTCGAACGTGACGCCATCGTGGAGGTCTTCGCCCGGGTGAATCTCGTAGCAAAGGTCGACACCGGCTTGATCGAACGCGTCGAGGATCGGACGCCAACGGGTCGCGAGTTCCGTGAACGCCATCTCGATGAGGCCTGGGGGCCGCGGCGGCCACGGGTAGAAAAACGGCCAAGCGAGCGATCCCGAGAACGTCGCATGTGCAGCCAGACCAAGGCGTCGTGAGGCGGCGGCGGCCTTGAGCATCTGATCGACCGCCCAGGCTTGCCGAGCCTTGGGGTTGCCTCGCACTTCGGGCGCCGCAAAGCCATCGAACGCGTCGTCATACGCAGGATGGACGGCGACCAGTTGTCCCTGGAGATGGGTCGAGAGCTCCGAGATGACGAGACCCGCATCGGCCAGCATCCCTCGGATCTCATCACAATACGCGTCGCTCTTGGCCGCGAGCGCGAGATCGAAGAGGTGAGGATCCGACGTCGGGACTTGAATGGCCTTGTACCCGAGGTCGGCGGCCCACCTCGCCATCGCGGCGAGGGAGTTGAATGGAGGCTCGTCCCCCGCGAATTGAGCCAAGAAGATCGCCGGCCCTTTGATGGTCTTCATGCGCGGGCATCAAACTAACATCCGGTCACCCGACCTGGGCGCGACTCATGGGATAGCGACACAGCGAGGCCAACCACTCGACGAACTTTGGCGTGCTCGCGAATTCCGATTTTCCCGTTGCCCCGATCCGGGAGGAAATCTCATCGAGTCTTCGTACGGAAGCTTCCGTCGACGCCGGGAGATTCGGCCGGAGAGCTTGTTCTCTCGTGCCGATCAAGCAAGGATCTCGTGCCGAGAGGTTCTTTCTCCAACGGCTCGGGCTCCTCCAACGCGCCGTATTGGAACCTTCTCAGCGCAATGTGCGCGGAACACGTATACCGGAGACCCCTTCAAACGGACGCCATTCCGCGATCGAACGATGTTCTAGACCCTTCAGACGAACTCGTCGTCACTCCGCGCGATACGCCCGTAGGCGGCTTCGCTTTCCCTTCCGCTTTGGCCCGGCGTGGGTCTATGGTTGGCCGGTCGGCTCAAGCCACCGATGGTCGCTCGACCATCGCAACGATTCGTAGGCAGACAAGGAGTAGCTCGAATGGGACTCATCTCAGGACTTTGGCTCACGGTACTCGGCATCCTCGGCGCGGCAAACCTGATCATCGCCAGGAAGCCGGACGCGCAGGAGTTGATCGCCAAAATTTCCCCTTACCAGGGTTGGATCGGGGCCATCAGTGCTTTGTGGGGCGTCTGGGGAATCATCTCGGCAGTTCTGACCCTCGGCTGGTTGTCGGTGTGGCCGATCCTTTGGATCACCCTCTTGGCCGCGTCGGTCATTCAAGTTGCCCTTGGCCTTTTGCTCGGCATCGGCGTGCTCAAGACCTTCATCAAGCAACCCGACGCGATCGCGAGAATGGACGAGATGGCAGCCAAGTTGGCGCCGAAGCAAGGCACGTTGGGCCTCATCTCCATCGGCCTTGGTATCTGGACGGTTCTCGAAACCTTCCTTCGCATCTAACGCGAAGCTCGATTCGACAGAAACCCCGGAGGTGGGATTGGCCTTCGCCCAAAGAATGGGGCGCCCATCTCACCTCCGATTTGAAGTTAGCCTACGTTTTTTGAGCCCCCCGCTGGGGGCTGAATGTTTTACGGCCTCCACTGCTGGCTGAACGGCTGAACGGTCCTTACCCGATGGGCCCGATGGGGCTGAACGCTCGGGGCTAGTACTCGGTGCCGGAAGTTCGTAGCCGGTTATGCACGGCACTACGCCACGATGGCTGCGTTGCTCGACGCTCACCGTATTCCCGATACGACTCGGTCTCGCGCCTTGCCCTCG
>Ga0315912_10000335_pt1 | contig 95340 bp, 102 predicted proteins | sample VfabasoilMG_FD_204469 | JGI IMG/M metagenome (GOLD analysis project Ga0315912, IMG submission 204469) | Garden soil microbial communities collected in Santa Monica, California, United States - V. faba soil | ecosystem: Environmental > Terrestrial > Soil > Garden | place: USA: California... | reverse complement strand
CCTCCATCGGCCTGGGGCAGTTCGCCCACGTCATGCGCCGCGGCGTCAACATGGCCTACATCCTCGAGAACAACGGCGTCTACGGCCTCACCAAGGGCCAGTTCTCCGCCACCGCCGACAAGGGCTCGAAGGCGAAGAAGGGCACCATCAACGCCGACGCCGCCATCGACACCGTCAGCCTCGCGCTGCTCATGGGCGCCACCTTCGTCGCGCGCAGCTTCTCCGGCGACAAGCAGCAGCTCGTGCCCCTCGTCAAGGCCGCCATCGCGCACCAGGGCGCCGCCTTCATCGACGTCATCAGCCCCTGCGTCGCCTTCAACAACCACGACGGCAGCACCAAGAGCTACGACTACGTGCGCGAGCACAACGAAGCCGTCAACCGCCTCGATTTCTGGCCCTCGCGCGAGACCATGACCGCGACCTACGCCGAGGGCGAAGTCATCGAAGTCGCCGCCGGCGCCGAGGGCGGCATCCTCAAGCTGCGCAAGCTCTCCGCCGACTACGACCCCACCAACAAGATCAACGCCACCACCCACATTGCCCAGGCCGCGGAGAAGGGCGAAGTCCTCACCGGACTCCTCTACGTCGCCCCCGACGCCGAAGACCTCCACGCCCACCTCAACACCTTCCCGACAGCGTTCAACGCGCTGGGGGCGAAGGAGCTTTGTCCGGGGAGTGGGATGCTGGAGAAGATCAACGCGGGCCTTCGTTGACCTAAGTCAGCAGAAATTCCGGGCGCAAGTTGCGCCTAGGGCCAACTCCGAATCAGTTCAAGCTCCTGAAGGCGAATAGCCATCGCCTTCGGGGAGACATTGAATATTTCTGACAGTGAATTGAATCTCTTGCCGTTGAAGGAGCGCGCAGTGGCCAACGCGTGCTCGCGGTCATTTGAGTCGCGTTCTGGTCTGAGCAGCGATTCCGTATCATCAGGACGTAGGAAGAATGACGTCGTGTCGTCAAAGACGAACGGGATCCTGAGAAACATGGACTGAAAGACGGTCCGCACCAACTTTGCTGGCATTAGGTACCTTGCTGCAAAGCAATCTGCTTCACGCTCGATTGGTTCCTTGGGGGCCGTCCCATGACCGTAGATCGGGCGGTCACGGTGCTGGACAATATTCTTGGTATGCATAACCCAGTGCCCAAGTTCATGTGCAGTTGTAAACCGGGCGACCTGGGGCCCGAATTTGGTGGCAATTGCTATTACGCCGAGATTGCGATCCAGCAAACCGGCTGTTTCGTACTTGCTGCCAATCAGTCCAAATGAAAGTTCCTGGTGGTACTGAAGATCAATCCCCAATACCTTCGCCGCAACCGCCGGGTCAATGACATCGAGCGGGTGTACTTCTCGATCGGGCCACAGCACCGCGCGCTCCTTCCATATTTGGAGGTGCAGTTCTCTGACTTTTCCTTCAATGGCCTCGCGATCCATGGCTACCCACAATATGCAGTGTCGAGGAAGGCTTGGAATACTACTCCTAGTGGTTCCCTTATTCCACTATCTTGAAGTCTCTGCACGATTGCCTTGTCATTCATTGACTTAAGCGCTCAGTTCTCTACCTTCGCCAAAGACGGCGTCGCCGGTGTCCGATCGTGATAACCGAGCCGTCATCGGTGCTCACGACCTTGTAAGCGTCGTGCCACTCCGAGAGCTTGCGGACGGGCAGACTTCCGTAGGCCTTCTCCATCTCACGAATGCTCTTCTTGCTGAAGTACCGCACCGTTGCGCCGCGGCCGTCGTACATCTCTTCCCCATATGCATCGAGCCATTCGTCGATCAGGGGAGGTATCCCGCGCTGCTGCGCTCTTTTCCCAGCGTGCTCAGACCAAGTCATTTTCGGACCCTCCTACAATTCGGCCAATAGAACATCGGTTGCGGACTGAGCTGTCTTCCAATCCGGGTGACCGGGAACCAGGAAGTTGGGCAGATAGCAGTTCAATCCATACAGATTGTGATAAGCCACTTGAGGCACGGCGTCGTTAGGTTTGCCGCGCGCTACCGGATGTTTTGCTGTTCCGGTACTTTTCCGAAGATCTTGGTCTGTCAGCGGTGCGGTGTAGAAGCGATACGGCAAATGCAGAAGCTCTTCGGGCACCCATGTTGCCATCTTCACGGACTTTCCCGTTTCAGGATCAACCCAGTCCACGTATTTCGGCTTGTCCTCATGTTCAATTTGCTCGAAGCAGGCGCGAATAGGCCAGAGAGGATCTTGATGGGCAAGAAACGGCTCGAAGACGTTTTCGAAGAATGGTCCGTCATGCTGCCACTCCTTCCAGACGTATTTCGTCCACTGGTTGTCCTTGGCATTCTCATCGAGCCATAGGAGCCGGAAAAGCAACTTGCCAGTCATTTCGGGCCCAAACGCCAGGAACAAAAATAATCTGTTGAAAAACGCGTCGCGCACAATGCGCTTTTCTTCGCAGACGGAGTTCAACTTAAGCGCAACTTGCGGGGATAGCGCGAAGCTCAGCGGAGTCGCGTCGTGGTTGATGAGCGCGCGCAGTTGCTTGTTAATGAATCGCGCTGCTTCTTCCGAATTTGCGATCGGCATCTCTTCCTGCAGATGATCGATCTCGCGATTCACCAGCGCGCTGAGATACGCGTCGCGATTGAGGCAGGCGGACTCGAGTTTCTTTTCAAGCCTCGACCACACTGGCCGCCAGCCGCTTACCGTGATCTTTGAGGACTTCCTTACGGTGGACTTTGTCATGTCGCGCATATTGCGCGCATGGACGGGGAATTGCTACTGAAAACGGCAAGGAATTTGGCGTGTATATAGGCTATTGAATTAAATGACTTATAGCCCTATTGGGGTCCTCCAGCGTTCCGAGTTTTCACGGTTTCTGCTTTCCGCTCTGTCCAACCGGCATCGAGAATTTCGACATACCGGTCGAAGCGGTACACGCGGTTGCGCTTCTGGCCCGTCGTCTCGCGCACGATCCCCAGCGCCTCGAATTTCTGCAGCCGGCTGATCGCGGTCGCCAAGGTGCCGCCCAGGTGCCGCCGAACGCCGTTCGCTGTGATGATTGGGTACTGATAGAGAACATTCATCAGCTCCGGGCCTTTCGGGAGGTCGGCTGCGAGCTTCTTCATTTCTTCCTGAAGGGTCTGCAGCTTTTCGCATACGGCCACCGCGTCCTTTGCGGTTAGCTCGACGCCGAGGAGCATGAATTTGACCCACGACAACCAGTCGCCGTGCGAGCGCACGCGCATCAGCAGCTCGTAGTACTCGCGCCGGTTCTGCAGGAGATACAGGCTCAGGTAGAGCAAGGGCCTTTCCAACTTCCCCATATGGGAAAGCATCAGTGCAATCAGAAGCCTGCCGATGCGCCCGTTACCGTCGGTGAAGGGGTGGATCGTCTCGAACTGCGCATGGGCGAGGGCGCAGCGAACGAGCGGCGCCATCGGGCTCTGGTATTCGTTGATGAAATACTCCAGGTTTGCCATCGACTGGAACATCTGCTGCTCCGGGGGCGGCACGTACTGTGCCTCGAAGGCGCTCGAACCCTCCTTCCCGATCCAATTCTGCTTGGGGCGGAATATGCCGGGATTTCCCTTTTCCTCGCCTGCGAGCAGGATGCCGTGCAGGCTCTTGAGAAGAGTGGAGCCGAGCTTCTCCTGCGGCAGCCGTCTCAGGCCCTCGTTAAAGGCCTGGATGTACTTCACGACCTGCTCGACGTCCTTGTTGTGCCCGCGGTGGTCTTCCTCGGCCTCGTACTGCAGCACCTCGTCGAGCGTGCAGGAGATGTTCTCGATTTCGGAGCTGAGGATGGCTTCGCGCCGGACGTACATGCCGACGAAGAGATCGGGGTTTGGAATCGAGAGCGCCTTACCGGCGAGCTGGCCGAGGGCGTTGTCGGCGTTCGTGAGTGCGAGCACGCCTTCCTCGTCCAAGGCAAAGGCGGGATGTGGCGGCAGGGGATTCGGATGAAACGCGAGAAATCCCTCGGATTCCTTCCGAGTGCTTCCGGCGGTGGACTGCATCGGGTTCATTGAATTAGTGAGACCAATTTAACTCCGTTAATTCATAGATGTCTTGGAAATTGAATTAAGGACGGCTTTCCGCTCGATGCTAATACAGTTGACTCAAAATAAATGAGTGTTTAGTATAACAAACATGACAAATATAGCAGATATACCCTCCACCCTCCGCTCCATCCGATCAGGTCTGTCCCTGACCCAGGAACAGCTCGCCGACCGTCTGGGCGTCTCCTTCGCCACCGTAAACCGGTGGGAGGGGGGTAAGTCCAAACCGCAGCGCGCGCAGATGGTCGCAATCGAGGCCTTGGCCGCAGAGGCCGGTGCCGAGGAAGGGACTCGAACCCAGGAAGTCGGGACACCGGTCCCAAGTCGTCGCGGTCGTGGTCTTGCCGCCGCCCCGTCCACCAAGCCCATGGAGCAGATGCTCTGGGACGCCGCCTGCTCCATCCGCGGCGAGAAGGACGCCGCCAAGTTCAAGGACTACCTGCTGCCGCTGCTATTCCTCAAGCGCCTGTCCGACGTGTTCGACGATGAGATCGCGCGCCTGGCCGAAGAGTACGGCGACCGCGCGACCGCGCTCGAGATCGCCGAGGGCGATCATTCGCTGCTGCGCTTTTACGTCCCACCCGAGGCGCGCTGGGGCGTGATCAGCGGGCGCGAGACCCACAAGTGGCCGGTCGAGAAGGGTCGCAGCACCGCGCCCAAGGACATCGGCGAGCACCTCACCAAAGCCGTCCGCGCGACCGCCAAGCAAAACCCCTCGCTCGCCGGCGTGATCGACGTCGTCGACTTCGGCGCCGAGAGGAACGGCGAGCGCGACATCAACCCCGCCAAGCTGCGCGGCGTTGTCGAGACCTTCTCCGATCCGCGCTACCGCCTCGGCCTCGCCGACGTGCAGCCCGACTTCCTCGGCCGCGCCTACGAATATCTGCTGCGCAAGTTCGCCGAGGGCTCGGGCCAGAGCGCGGGCGAATTCTTCACGCCGACCGAGGTCGGCTTCCTCATGGCGCACATCCTGCGCCCGCGGCCGGGCGAGACCTGCCACGACTACGCCTGCGGCTCGGCGGGCCTGCTCATTAAGCTCCAGCTCGTCGCGCGTGAGCTCGATCCCACAAGCAAAGTGCCGCTGCGCCTCTCCGGCCAGGAGCTGCAGGCCGAGAGCTACGCGGTGGCGCAGATGAACGCGATCATCCACGACATGTCGGTCGAGCTGCAGCGCGGCGACACCATCATCAACCCCAAATTCCGCACCGCCGACAGCAAGATCGCCACGCACGACATCGTCGTCGCGAACCCGATGTGGAACCAGCCCTTCTCGCAGGACATCTTCATCAACGACCCCTTCGACCGCTTCCGCCCCGCGGGCGGTGTCACCAACGGCAAGGGCGACTGGGCCTGGCTCCAGCACACCCTCGCCTGCCTTAACGATCACGGCCGCGCTGCCGTCGTCCTCGATACCGGCGCCGTCACTCGCGGCTCCGGCTCCAAGAACGAAGACCGCGAGCGCAACATCCGCAAGTGGTTCGTCGACCGCGACCTCATCGACGGCGTCATCCTGCTTCCCGAGAACCTCTTCTACAACACCACCGCCGCCGGCATCGTCATCGTCCTCAACAAGAAGAAGCCGACCGGCCGCAAAGGCAAGATCGCTGTGCTCAACGCCAGCAAGCACTTCGAGAGGGAGAAGGGCTCACCAAAGAACTACCTTCCCAAAGATGACATCCGCCCGCTTGCGGCCATGTACCTCGAAGGCAAGCCGGTCGAGGGGGAGATGGCAACTGTTACCACGCAGCAGATCGAAGAAGCAGACTACAACTTGAGCCCGAGCCGGTGGGTGATCGGCAATGACACGGAAAAAGCCGGCGATCTGGGTACCTTGATCCAAGAATTTCAGTCGCTTCTCACTAGCGAGAAGGCGATTGAGGGTGATCTAAAGAACGCCTTCACCAAGCTGGCAACGCTCGTATGAGTGATCCGAGGCTACAAACACTTGCTGGACTCTGCGATTTGGTGACTGAGCAGATCGATCCTGCTACTGCGCCGGAGGCCCTCTACGTAGGCTTGGAACACCTGACGCCAGGCCGATTGTTGCGCTCAGGAGGCGGACTAGGGAGCGAAGTGCAAAGCAATAAGTTCGCATTCCGAAAAGGCGATGTTCTCTACGGCAAGCTGCGCCCGTACTTGGACAAAGCCGTCCTTGCGGATTCGGACGGCGTTTGTACTACAGAACTGCTTGTGCTGCGCCCAAAAGCCGGTGTCGATCCTCGATTTCTCGCCTGTGTAGTCCACGACTCTGATTTCATCGATCACGCGATGGCAGGCGTTACAGGGGCACACCACCCGCGTACTTCTTGGAGCCACATCGCACAATTTCCAGCGCTCGAATTCGACAAGAACGATCAAAATAGGATCGCGACTCTGCTGTGGCGAATTCACGACCTTTTGAAAGCGAACGAGTCTAGCCACGATTCTGCTGGAAAGTTGAAGCGTGCCGCTATGCGCGAGTTGTTCACCCGTGGCTTACGAGGTGAGACCCAAAAAGACACAGAGATTGGACTAGTGCCGGAAGGTTGGAGCGTAGAGCGACTGGACAACTTTGCGCGGGTCATCAGTACTCGGATGTCCTATTCCGAGTTGGAAAGTGCGGAGAACGATCTGGAAGGTGCGGTCCGAGTTGTCGGCATCAAAGTGTCGGACATGAACCGGGTAGGCAATGAATCTGTCATCACATCGGCTGCGTTGGAAAAGACGCTCAACGAACGGCTGGCCGCCAGTCGCTGCGCGCCTCCGGGAACAATTGTGTTCCCGAAGCGAGGTGCGGCCATCGCGACTAACAAGAAGCGTTTGACGAACACCTGGAGCGTATTTGATCCAAACGTCATTGGTGTTGTTCCGAATGATCCGTCGAGCGCAGGTTTTCTGTATCACTGGTTCCAGTTATTCGACCTTAGGACCATTACTGAGCCTGGCCCGACGCCACAGCTGAACAAGAAACATCTTGATCCATTGCTTGTTCCCGCTCCATCAACTACTGATGAGCGCCGAGATATTGCAGCTGTTCTCGACGCCCTCGACCACAAGATCAAGCTAAATCAGCAGAAGCGCACGGTCTTAGAAGAACTTTTCAAATCTTTGCTGCACAGCCTGTTGACCGGCGAGATTCGCGCAGGCGATCTTGACTTGTCGGCCATTCAGCAAAGCGAGGCTGTCGCTGCATGACTATGCTCAAAATTGGCGAGCCGGGCACGGTGCAGTTCCCAATGGTCGATCACGCGGTGGGGATCGGTTGGAAGCCCCTGACGCCGGAGGAGGCGGTGTATCAGCGCGGCGGCGAGGACGGGGTGTTCCTGCGCGGGGTGCTACTGAGGAAGCTGCGGGAGTTCAACGCGTGGCTGACGGAGGATGCGGCGCGGGCGATCGTGGAGAAGCTGGAGGCGGAGGCAGCGAGAGCGACGATCGAGGCGAACCGGGAGCTGCTGGCGTGGATGCGGGGCGAGCGGCAGTGGTACGACGAGGCCGAGGCGCGGCACCGGGCGGTGCGGCTGATCGATTTCGAGAAGGCGGACGCGAACGAGTGCCATGTCACCTGGGAGTGGAAGATCAAGCCGCCGGCGAGGAAGGGCAACCGCGCGGACGTGATGTTCGTGGTCAACGGCATCCCGGTCTGCATCGTCGAGCACAAGAACCCGAAGGACGGCGACGCGATCGAACGCGGCATCAAGCAGCTGCGCCGCTACGAGCTGGAAACGCCGGAGCTGCTCGCGGCGCCGCAGCTTTTCAATGTGACGCATCTGCTCGACTACTGGTACGGCGCGACGTGGGCGGCGAACCGGCGCGACATGGCGCGCTGGAAGCAGAAGCCGGAGGAGACCTACCGTTTTGCCGTGCAGTCGTTCTTCGAGCGCACGGACTTCCTGCGTACGCTGCAGCACTGGATTCTCTTCTACGTGCAGGACGGCGAGACGCGGAAGTCGGTGCTGCGTCAGCACCAGCGCCGGGCCATCGACGCGGTGCTCGCGCGCTGCCTGGACAAAGAGAAGACTCGCGGTCTTGTCTGGCACACGCAGGGCTCGGGCAAGACCTTTACGCTGCTCACGGCGGCGCGGCAGATCCTGGAGGACAAGACTCGTTTCAAGAACGCGACCGTGATCCTCGTCGTCGACCGTACGGAACTGGAAGGCCAGCTGAAGGGCTGGGTGGAGCGGCTGCTGGGCGAGATGCAGCAGCAGGACATCGCAGTGAAGCGGGCGAACAACAAGGCGGAGCTGCAGGAGCTGCTGGACGCGGACTTCCGGGGCCTGGTGGTGTCGATGATCCACAAGTTCGAGGCGATCCGGAAGGACAGCGTCACGCGCGAGAACGTCTACGTGTTCATCGACGAGGCGCACCGCTCGGTGGCGAAGGACCTCGGCACGTACCTCATGGCCGCGCTGCCGAAGGCGACCATCCTGGGCTTCACCGGTACGCCGATCGCGCGCACCTCGCAGGGCGAGAGCACGTTCAAGATTTTCGGCGCGGAGGACGACCAGGGCTACCTCGACAAGTATTCGATCGCCGAGTCGATCGAGGACGAGACCACGCTGCCGATCAAGCACCTGATGGCGCCGTCGACGATGACGATCCCAGCCGAGCGGCTGGATAAGGAGTTCTTCGCGCTGGCGGAAGCCGAGGGCGTGACGGATGTGGAGGAGCTGAACCGCGTGCTCGACCGCGCGGTCGGCCTGCGCACGTTCCTCTCCGCGGACGACCGTATCGAGAAGGTCGCCGCGTTCGTGGCGGAGCACTTCAAAGAGAACGTTCTGCCGCTGCAATACAAGGCTTTCCTCGTCGCGGTCAACCGCGAGGCCTGCGCCAAGTACAAGCGCGCGCTGGACAAGTTGCTGCCTCCGGAGTGGACGGAGGCGGTATACAGCGAGAGCGCGGCGGATGCGGTGGACCGCCCCTTGGTGGCCGAATTGCAACTGACCTCCGAGCGAGAGGATGACGTACGTCGGTCGTTCAAGAAGCCGAAAGAGGAGCCCAAGATCCTCATCGTCACCGACAAGCTGCTCACCGGCTACGACGCGCCGGTCCTCTACTGCATGTACCTCGACAAGCCGATGCGTGACCACGTGCTGCTGCAGGCAATCGCGCGCGTCAATCGTCCATACGTGGACGCGGAAGCGATCCAGAAGAAAGTGGGCCTCGTGGTCGATTTCGTCGGCGTGCTGAGGGAGCTGAAGAAGGCGCTGAAGTTCGACTCGGACGACGTGAGCGGCGTGATCGAGGATCTCGACGTTCTTCTGGAGGACTTCAAGAAGAAGATCGCCATCGCGGGAAAGGACTACCTCGAGGCGGGCGAGGGCGGCGCGGACGAGAAGCTGGAGCGCATGGTCTACGGCCGCTTCCTCGAACTCGACGCGCGCAAGCAGTTCTTCGAAGCGTTCAAGGAGATCGAGGCGCTGTGGGAGATCCTCTCCCCGTCGCCCGAGCTGCGCGACCACATCGAGGCGTACAAGCACCTGACGCACCTGTACGCCGCGGTGCGCAATGCCTACGCGGAAAAGGTCGGGTTTATCGCGGACCTCGCCTACAAGACCAAGCGACTCATCGAGGAGCGCGCCTCGCAGGAGGGCCTGGGCCGGTTCACGAAGAGCGTCACCTTCGATGTGAAGACGCTCGACTCGCTGCGCGGCGACAAGGGGCCGGACGAAGGCAAGGTGTTCAACCTGGTGCGCGGCCTGCAGCAGGAAATGGACGAGAACGCCGATACCGCGCCGGTGCTGCAGCCGCTCAAGGACCGGGCCGAGCGGATCCTCAAGGACTTGGAAGAGCGCAGGACCACCGGCCTCGCGGCGTTGGAGCAGCTTGCGAAGCTGGCTGCGGATAAGGAAGTCGCGCTGCAGGCGGCGAAGGAAAGCGGCCTGTCCTCTCGGGCCTTCGCCGTTTACTGGTCATTGCGGGACGACCCGGCGCTCAAGTCGGCGGGCGTGGACCCGATGGCGCTCGCGCGGGATGTGGACGAACTCTCCGGCCGCTACCCGAACGCATCCGTCAATCCCGACGAAGGACGCCGGTTGCGCGCGGCGCTGTACAAGCCGCTGCTCGCCCTCTCGAAGGAGCAGCGCGCACTCCTCGTCGAGCGCGTAGTTGCGCTCCTGCTCGGGGAACGCTGAGGTGAAGCTCTATCCCGCCCAGGAACTCAAACGGCGGGCGCACGCCTGGGCCGTCAAGCTCCGTGTCAACCCGAAGGTCATCCGCGTGCAGGATATGACGCGCAAATGGGGATCGTGTTCCTCTGCCGGTACGGTGACCCTAGCTTCCGATCTCGTTCACAGGGACCGGCGTTTCCAGGACTTCGTGATGGTTCACGAATTGCTCCACCTACGCTATTCGACGCACGGCCGAATTTTCAAGGCGCTAATGAGCGCGCATGTTCCGGGATGGCGTCGATACACCCAGGTGACCTAGGAGCCCAGGCCTCCAAATTGCGTGCCTTCGGCGGCTCGTTGTAAATCGCCAACCGTGATCCACGTTGCTTTTCGGCTTCGGGGATCGATTCTTACGCCTATCCTTGTACCGGATTGCATCTGATCGTTCACCACGGCCAGATTTCCTCTTTCAACTCCGGTACTGATCATCGCTTCGGGAACCCCGTCGCCTCCGAAAAACGATATGACTGCCATCGCAGGTTGGCCGGGGACCACGGCCAAAGTGTGCAATTGAGCAGCTCGGACAGCTGGAGTGATTCCTAGGCAATGCGCTACTTCCTTGGGAATCTGGCCCGCCGCGTATCCTTTGAGACTATCGACCGGCCATTCACTTCGTGGCTGAGCGACAACTGCCCGGAATCTGTTTCCATCGACGCTGAAAGTCCAGTTCGGCCCAAGAAAAAAGTGGCCAACGCCAAGCACGATCTTACAAATCCCTCGCATCCAGACTTCCAGATTGAAGGCTTCAATCGTGGCCTTCATCAATGTGGTCTCTTCGACATCGTAGTGAGCCGAGGCATCAGCGACGCTCAAGATCTGTTCGCCAGTAATTGAGTAGATCTTCTGATTGGTTCCAGATGCCTTGCGCAGTAGACCTGCAAGGATTTCATTTACTTTCTCCCGATCACCGCCAATGAGTACTTCCGCATGGGTTTGCTTGGCGTCCCTCACAAAGGCAGTCTGATGGCGGTATGAAACCTTTCCCTCTCGCTCGATTGAGATTGCGATCGGTTCATTATTGTCAAGAGAGCGAGCGGACCACTCGATTGGAGGTACCTTCCCGCTGTATCCTTCGATTCCGAGCTGGTGTCGCTTTACCGCGAAGGGCATCAAGTTTATGAATGGTGCATCGATGTCGCGGCCGAAATCATTGTTGAATCTCTTCGCTACGTCACTAGTGGTGAATTGGTCACTTCCGCCTAGCGCCCATGGAATGATGTGCTCCTTTGAGGCGCTGAAGTCGTCAGAAGGGACGTTTGTGTTGAGCGGTTGATAGCTGTAGATGCACTGGGCCGGTTTCATTTTGTTATTTTGCCGCGTTCCCCGTTCTCGGCGATCCGAAACTAGTATTCTTGGACGAGGAGATAAAGCATGAGATGTCATCGACTACTACTGTGTGCCTGGCTTGCCGTCTGCCTGCTCGCTTCGAGCGCTAGCGCAGCCTGGCCAGAGAAGCCCATCAAGCTCATCGTCCCTTACCCGCCCGGCGGTCTAACGGACGCCGTGGCTCGCCAAGTCGGAGCGGCGCTAGCGGAGCGGCTGAAGCAGCCGGTGGTGATCGAGAACATCGCGGGCGGCGGGGGGAATATCGGGGCGGATAGGGCGGCGAAGTCGGCGGCGGACGGGTACACGCTGTACCTGGGGAACAACGCCACGGTCGGGCTGAATACGCTGGTATACAAGAAGCTCACGTTCGATCCGCTCAAGGACCTGGCGCCGGTGTCGCTGGTGGCGGAGAGCCAGACGGTGCTGGTGGTGCATCCGTCGGTGCCGGCGAAGAGCGTGGCGGAGCTGGTGGCGCTGGCGAAGGCGAAGCCGGGCCAGCTCAATTTCGGCTCGACGGGCGCGGGCGGGCTGTCGCACCTGGTGGGCGAGCTGCTGAAGTCGTCCACGGCCACGAACATGACGCACATCGCGTACAAGGGCACGGGCCCGGCGACGAACGACCTGCTCGGGGGCACGATCCAGCTCATGTTCAATGACACGTCGGTGCCGCACGTGAAGGCGGACAAGCTGCGCGCGCTGGCGGTGACGGGGACGAAGCGCTGGGCGGGAATAGGGGTCTGACCCCTATTTCTGTCTACTAGCGCTCGATTGCACGCCCGCCGGACGACGAGCGCGCGGGTGACTGATGGTGCGTCACCCTCGGGGGACGGGTGCCGGGGGGACGCCGGATGGGGCCCGGATAGTAATTGCCGCCGTAGTCGTCGTAGTAGATGGGCTCGCGGTAGTGCGATCGCCCGTCGTCGGATTCGGCGGGCGGGCTGCTGGTTTGGGCGGCTTGCGAGCGCTGGCGCTCCTGAAATGCGCGCTCTTCTTCCGCGGCACGCGTGGCGAAGCGGCGCTCGGCGGCGGCGCGCTCCTCGGGGCTCATGCCATCGGTGACGTTGAGCCGATCTTCCACCGGTTCCGCGGAAGAGGCCGCGGCTGGCGGCGGGGTGTTGGAGTAGTGGACCTTGCCGTTGGCGTCCGTCCACTTGTAGACCTGCGCCAGAGCGGGCAGGGCGGCGCTCAGGAGCATCGCGGCGGCGAGGTGGCGGACCATGCGGGCTAGTCTACTCGCGCGACAAAATCAGGGTCAGGTCCGGATTTCTTCGAAATCCAGACCTGACCCTAAACCCCTGACCCTTATTTCTTAGTAGAAGACGCGCCTGCGCCTGCGCTGGCCGCGACGCCGTTCCTGGTGGGCCGGGCGTGCCGGCGCCGTACTGTCCAGGGGCTGACCGATGAGCGGGATCAACTTGGGGCAACGGCGTTCGCCGCGTTTGCGCTGGTCGATCCGGAACAGGCGCAGGAACACGCGGAGCAAGGGGCGCGTCGCCGTCATTCGAAGTTCCATGGACGCAGAGTTTCCGCCCATTGCAGGCGCTGGGCTTATCGGGCAGTCCGAAAATCCCGCCTTGCAGGTTCGTAAGCGACCGCCGGGCAATTGCCAACAATCGTCAAGCTGCTAGGCGGGGCGGGGCGAATCGTCGAGAATTCACGCCCATGCCGCTCGTATATACGCTTACCCGCGAAGGACAGGACGCCCTCAATTCGAAGGTGGGCGAGGGAGACTTCCCACTCGAAGTCAATTTTCCCGCGGACTACAAGCGGATCCTCGCCTTCATCGAGGTCGGCGGTCATGAAGACGTCATACGCGGCCGCCTGCGCCGCTTCCCCGACCAGCTGATCGAGGAATGGCTCAAGGAGCTCGAGGACCTGAAGATGGTCACGACGCACGAGTCGGGCGACCTCGACGCGATCACCTTCACCGGCGCGCGCCTGCCGTTCCTGCCGCCGCTGAGCGAAGAGGACAGGAAGCGCCTCATCAAGACCACGGTGCTCGGCAGCGCGACGCTGCTGCGCGACGGTTCCTTCCTCGCGTCGGATCGCATCGCCAACCTGGCGCCGCTCGGCAAGCCGGCGGCGGAAACGGTGATCCTGCTGGTGGAGGACGACCCGGACCAGCTGGCGCTCGGCGAGCTGCGGCTGGGCATGGCGGGCTACCAGGTGCACAGCGTCGACCACGCCAAGGCGCTCTCGCGCTACCTGCGCCAGCAGGCGCGCCCGGACCTGATGCTGCTGGACGTCATGCTGCCGGACGGCAACGGCTTCGACATCCTCGCGCAGCTGCGCGGCCGCCCGGAGTTTTCCACGCTGCCGATCGTGCTGCTCACCGCGAAGGCCGAGCTGGTCGACATCCGCAATGGCCTGGCGCTGGGCGCCGACGGCTACATCACCAAGCCGTACAGCAAGAACCAGCTGGCCGAGGTCATTGGCAAGGTTCTGAAGCACTAAGAGCAAAACCTGGGTCCCCGCTTAAAGCCGCGGGGACGACGAACTCTCACGTCGCCCCCGAATGCTTTTATCGGGGGCCCAGGTTTTCGGGACGACGGGTTGTGAACTGGTTCTCGCATGGGGCCGCCGGCGGTTCTGCTACCATAGTTCGGCGCAGATTCCGCGAGAAATCAGAGGCATAGGATGTCGGCCCCGTCCACGATCGTTTCGGCAACGATGCTGAAATCGGTGCCGTTGTTCGGCACCTTCCCCGAGGACCAGCTGCGCGCGCTGGCGACCATGGTGACGCGGCGCGGCGCGGCGCGCGGCGACGCGATCATGCATGCCGGCGACTCCGCCGAGTGCCTCTACATCGTGCTTTCCGGCCGGCTCAAGGTGATGATGGGCGAGGCCGACGGCAAGGAGATGATCCTCAGCATCATCGGGCCGGGGGAGTTCTTCGGCGAGATGGGGATCATCGACGACAGCCCGCGCTCGGCCACGGTGGTGGCGATCGAGCCCTGCGAGCTGCTGGTGGTCAGCAAGCGCGCCTTCAACCGGTGCCTGATCGAGAACGTCGCGCTGGCGATGGCCGTGATGCGCGTGCTGGTGAAGCGGCTGCGCGAAACCGACCGCAAGGTGGGGAGCCTGGCGATGCTCGACGTCTACGGCCGCGTGGCGCGGCTGCTGCTCGACATGGCGGAGGAAGTCAACGGCCAGAAGGTCGTGACCCGGCGCCTCACCAAGCAGGACATCGGCAAGATGGTCGGCGCCTCGCGCGAGATGGTGACCCGGGTGATGAAGGACCTGGAGACGAGCGGCTACTTCGAAGTGCAGGGGTCGACCATCGTGCTGCGCGACACGATCTCGCCGCCGCGCTGACCATGGCGGCGGTGGGCAAACCCATCCTCGAGGGCGGCGCGCCCGTGCCGGCGATCGATCCGGACGCGACCGTGAAGATCGACGCCGAGGAGTTCGCCCGGATGGAAGGGGAGGAACTGGCGCGCCGGCGGCGTGAGAAGGACGCGCAGGCGCAGCGGGAAGTCCTCGACCAGGCATGGCGCGCGCAGGAGGAGTACGCCCGCGGCGTGGCGCAGCTCAAGGAAGAGATCGCCAGGCGCGAATCGCGGCGCATGAAGGCGATCGGGGTGGTGATCATTCTCGCGATCGCCGCACTCGGGGTGTTCGCTTACAACTACCAGCTCGCGCAGGACCGCGCGACCAAGGCCGAGGCGCTGCGCATCGCGGCCGAATCGCTCGCGCGCCAGGAGGCGGAAAAGCTCGCCGAACCCGTTCCCGCCGCCGGACCGGCGCAACCCGCGGAGGATCCCGCGGCCAGGGCGCGCGCCGCGGAGCAAGCGAAGAAGGCGGCCGACAGGGCGGCGGAGAAGGCGAAGGCGCTGGCGCTCAAGATCGAGCAGGAGGCGCGGCGCATCGCCGAGGCGGCGCAGAAGAAGCAGGCCGAGGCGATGGCGAAGGCGGAAGAGCGCTCGAAGGTGCAGGCGGCGGCGAGTGTCAAGGAAACCCCGCGCGCGGCGCCGCGGCCGGGCACCGTGTTCCAGGATTGCGCCGATTGCCCGCGCATGGTGGTGATCCCGGCGGGCGAGTTCACGATGGGCTCGCCGCCCGCCGAGGCCGGGCGCGGCGTGGACGAGGGGCCGCAGCGCCAGGTGGCGATCGCGCAGCCCTTCGCGCTCGGCCGCAGCGAGGTGACGGTCGCCGAATTCCGGCGCTTCGCCGAGGACTCGGGCTACCGGACGGAAGCCGAGCGCGACGCGCGCGCGCTGGGCTGCTCCGGGTTCATCTACGCGGATCCGGCCAGCGGGCCCAACCCGCAGCCGGTCACCAGCTGGCGCAGCCCGGGCCTGGCGCAGGCGGAATCGCATCCGGTGCTGTGCGTGAGCTGGAACGATGCGCGCGCCTACGCGCAGTGGCTGTCGAAAAAGACCGGCAGGACCTACCGGCTGCCGAGCGAGGCGGAGTGGGAGTACGCGGCGCGCGCGGGCAGCGTCTCGGCGCGCTACTGGGGCGACGATCCGGCCCAGGCCTGCCGCTTCGCCAACGTCGCCGACCAGAGCCGCTTCCAGACCTGGGGCTTCGGCCAGAAGCATGAATGCACCGACGGCCATTACTTCACCGCGCCGGCGGGCGGCTATGCGCCGAACCGCTTCGGCCTGCACGACATGCTGGGCAACGCCTGGGAGTGGACCGAGGACTGCTGGAACGCGAGCTACGCGGGCGCGCCCCAGGATGGCTCGGCGTGGGCCACCGGCGATTGCGCGCAGCGCGTCGCGCGCGGCGGTTCCTGGAGCACCGTGCCGCGCTTCGCGCGCTCCGCGACGCGCTACCGGAACACCGCCGACCACCGCGACAACCTCACCGGATTCAGGCTGGCGCGGGTGGTCGAATAAGAAAATCAGGGTCAGACCCCTATTTCAAGAAGCAAATTCGAAATAGGGGTCTGACCCCGAATTACTCGAAATAGGGGTCTGACCCCGAATTACTAGTCGAGGCGCAGGACGCCGTTGCTGAACTTGCCGTGGAAGGCGCGGGGGCCGGCGGCGAGATAGACCTCGTCGCCCAATACCTTGCCCGTGACCTCGACATTGCCGCTGTCGGTGCGCAGCGTGCCGGTGAGGGCCTGGAATTCCTGCTTGAGCGTGAGCTCGCCCTGCGGCAGCTTGTGGGTGCCGGCGACTTTGGCGGGAACGACCCAGAAATAGGCGGTGCAGAAGGAGTGGCAGCCGACCTCGGGACCGAGCCGGGCGACTTCGTCGGCCTCCCAGTCTTCCATGGTGAAGCTGTTGGAGACGATGCGGGTGCCGGGCTTGAGCGCGAGGATCTTCGGGCGCAGTTTCAGGTTGATGCTCGGCAGCAGGAACATGGTGACGACCGTCGCCTTCGAAAAGTCGGTATCGAACAGGTCGGCCTTGACGAAGCTGGCCCTGGCGGAGACCCCTTCCTTCGCGGCGGCGCGCCTGGAGAGTTCCACCATGTCGGGGTTGTACTCGACGCCGAGGGCGGTGGCGCCGCGCTTGGCGGCGGTGATGACGGTGCGCCCGTCGCCCGAGCCCAGGTCCATGACGTAGTCGTCCTTCGTCACCTTCGCCATGTCGAGCATCTTGTCGACCAGCGCCTGCGGGGTCGGCACCCAGACGACGTCCTTGCCCGGCTGGCCCGAATGCGGCTCGAACTTGGCGGGGGCCTTCTGCGCCTGCGCCAAGCAGAGCGTGGTGGAAGCGGCAAGGGCCAGGGCCAGGCAGCTGCGGCGATTCATTTTTGGATGAGCTCCAGGTTTCTGCCGTTCATTTTGCCGCGGTACTGGACGCCGCCGGCGACGAAGCTGAGGTTCTCGCCGCTCAGCTTGCCGGCGACATCGTGGCTCCTGCCGTTGGCCGTCATCGTGCCCGAGAGCATCTGGAAGTCCTGCCTGAGGACGAGTTCACCCTGCGGCAGCCTGTGCGTGCCGGCGGCGCGCGCGGGGACGATCCAGAGGAGGGCGGTGCAGTAGGAGGGCATGCAGCCGTCGGTGGTGTTGAGGACCGCGGTTTCGTCCGCCTGCCAGGCCCCCATGTCGAAGCTGTTGGCGACGATGCGCGTGCCGGGCCTGAGCGCGAGGATCTTCGGGCGCAATTTCAGGTTGATCTGCGGCAGCAGGAACATGGTGATCACGGTCGCCTTCGAGAAGTCGGTCTCGAAGAGGTCGGCCTTGATGAAGCTGGCCCTGGCGCTGACGCCTTCCTTCGCGGCGGCGCGCCTGGAGAGTTCCACCATGTCGGGGTTGTACTCGACGCCGAGGGCGGTGGCGCCGCGCTTGGCGGCGGTGATCACGGTGCGCCCGTCGCCCGAGCCCAGGTCCATGACGTAGTCGTCCTTCGTCACCTTCGCCATGTCGAGCATCTTGTCGACGAGGACCTGCGGCGTCGGCACCCAGACGACGTCCTTGCCCGGCTGGAAAACTTCCGGTTCATAGGTGCCTGCGGGGGCCTGCTGCGCCTGCGCGAGCGCGCAGGACGCGGCGAGGAGCGCGATGATTGCGGATCTCATCAAGAAACCTGGGTCCCCGCTTTCGCGGGGACGACGGTAATCGGGATTCAGCGCAGCACCAGGGTCTTGCCGTTCATCCTGCCGTGGAATTCCCGGCCCACGGCCTTGAACATGACGTCTTCGCCGCGCACCCTGCCGCCGTCGATCGGCACGGTCCGGCCTTCGGTGGTCAGGCTGCCCGTCAGGTACTGGAAATTCTGCTTCAGGACGAGCTCGCCCTGCGGGATCTTGTGCGTGCCGCCGGCCTGGGCGGGCACGATCCAGAGGAGCGCGGTGCACCAGGAGGTGTTGCAGCCGGCCTCCGAGGTGATGGTGAATTTCTCGTCGGCTTCCCAGTCGTCCATGGTGAAGCTGTTGGAGACGATGCGCGTGCCGGGCTTGAGGCCGAGGATCTTCGGGCGCAGCTTCAGGTTGATCTGCGGCAGCAGGAACATGGTGATCACGGTCGCCTTCGAGAAGTCGGTCTCGAAGAGGTCGGCCTTGATGAAGGTGGCCTTGGCGCTGACGCCTTCCTTCGCGGCGGCGCGCTTGGAAAGTTCCACCATGTCCGGGTTGTACTCGATGCCGACGGCGGTGGCGCCGCGCTTGGCGGCGGTGATGACGGTGCGCCCGTCGCCCGAGCCCAGGTCCATGACGTAGTCGTCCTTCGTCACCTTCGCCATGTCGAGCATCTTGTCGACGAGGATCTGCGGCGTCGGCACCCAGACCACGTCCTTGCCCTCCTGGCCCGAGTGGGGCTCGTAGGTCGAAGGCGCGGCTTTCTGCGCCTGCGCGAGGCTGGGCGCGCTGAACGCGGCGCCGGAGGCGGCGATCAGGAGGGCGAGGCCGGCGCGTCGCATGATGGATGTCGGGGAATTCGCTCGCATTGCAGGGGCTCCAGGATTGTCGAAGGCGGACATTATCTACATATATCATGTCGGCATGGCAGGGCAGGACGCCGTTTCGCTGACGAGAAGCTTGCTGCGGTTCGACACCGTGAACCCGCCGGGGCGGGAGCGCGACTGCGCGCAGATGGCGGGCCAACTGCTGGAAAGCTGGGGTTTTTCGGTTCGGTTCTCCGAGTTCGAAAAGGACAGGACGAGCGTCATCGCCCGCGCCGGCGGCGCGGATGGGAAGCCGCCGCTGTGCCTGACGGGACACCTCGACGTCGTGCCGCTCGGCACGCGCAAGTGGTCGAAGGATCCGTTTGCCGGCGAAATGGACGGCGACAGGCTGTTCGGCCGCGGGTCCTCCGACATGAAAGCCGGCGTCGCGGCAATGCTCATTGCCGCAAGGAAATTTTCAAAGCATTTGAACAACACGGCAGGAATCGTCATGGTACTGACCGCAGCTGAGGAGGGCGGCTGCGTCGGCTCGCGCCACCTCGCGGCGCTGCCCGAACTCATGGGCAAGGCGGGCGCGATCGTGGTGGGCGAGCCGACCTCGAACTATCCGCTCGTCGGCCACAAGGGCTCGATCAAGTTCCACGCCGCGTTCAGCGGCGTCTCGGCGCACGGCTCGATGCCGCAACTGGGCGTGAACGCGATCTACAAGGCGGCGAAGGCGATCGCGAAGCTGGAGGAGTTCCAGTTCGGTGTCCCGGAACATGCGACGATGGGGCTGCCGACGATGAACGTCGGCACGATCGAGGGCGGCAGCGGCGTCAACCTGGTGCCCGACCTGGCGAAAATCGGCGTGGATATCCGCACCGTGCCAGGCGTGGATCATGAGGCCTTGCTTCTTCAGTTGCGAACCCTCTTGAAAGAAGCAGAACTGACAGTCTTCGCGGACTCGCAGTCCGTGTGGACCGAACCGGACGAGGCCTGGGTGCAGCGCGTGTTCGAGATCTGCCGGCCGATCCTGAAGGAAAAGCCCGTCGCGCGCACCGCGCCCTACATGACGGATGCGGCCAACCTGCGCAAGGTCTACGCCGGCGCGCCCACGCTCGTGCTCGGGCCGGGCGAAGCGGCGATGGCGCACCAGACCGACGAGTACTGCAACATGGAACGCATCCGCCAGTCGGTGCAGATCTACGAGGAAATCATCCAGGACTGGTGCAGCGCCTAGGCCTGGGCTTCCAGTTCTTTCATGAGCAGGTCATGCGTAGTCCAGAACGGCCGCGGCTTCAGGCCGTTGAGCCGGTCGGCGAGGATTCCCGAGTGCACGGCCCAGCCGGCGCCGACGCCGCTGATCATGCCGCCGCCCTCGGGCAGCCGGTGCTGGATCGTGAGCAGCACGTCCTTGCCCCTGGGCGTGAGCTCGTAGAGGACCTCGGTGTCCTTGCCGTCCCAGTCCCAGGTGTGGCCCAGCGCGCGCAAGGGCTCGAGGCGCGTGATCCGGCCCTCGAACCTGCGCATCGGCTGGCCGCGCGGCGCGTCGTCCGTGAGCTTGTCGTTCTCGAAAATCAATTCGATCCTGCCGCCGACGCGCAGGTCGAACTCGCCCGCGGCGAGCCAGGTGGCGCGTTTCCTCGATTCGGTCAGGTAGGCCCAGACGCGCTCGACCGGCCCGGGCAGCAGGCGCTCGAAGCGGATGGTGGAGGGCTTGATGAGGGTCGAGCGTGCGTTGTCGTTCATGGTTTTCTCCTTGATCTGGTCCTTGCCTTGTCGATGGCATCCTCCGCGCGCAGCGCGGCTTCCAGCTTGTCGAGCCGGGTCTCCCAGGCCGCGCGCTCGCGCTGCAGCCAGGCGGCGGCGGCATCCAGCGGCGCGGGGTCGAGCGACAGGAAGTGGTCGCGGCCCGCGATGCGCCGTCTCACCAGGCCCGCGCGCTCGAGGATGCGGATGTGCTTGGAGACTGAATTGAGCGAGATGTCGAAGGGCGCGGCGAGTTCGGTGACGCGCGCGTCGCCGTTCGACAGGCGCTTCAGGATGCTGCGCCGCGTCTCGTCCGCGAGCGCGACCAGGGTGTCGTCCAGTTCCATGATGCTTACATTAACCTAAATGGGTGAATATAGCAAATCAAGAAAATCAGGGTCAGACCACGATTTCCCGGTTCATCCGAGAGCACGCCATGAAATCGTGGTCTGACCCCGATTTTCTGTAGCATCGCGGTATGAACCTTCCTCGTTTGCCTGTATTCATCTGCCTGCTTGCTCTTGCCACCGGCGCCTGCGCGCAAGCCTGGCCATCGAAGCCCGTCACCCTGGTCGTGCCCTTCGCGCCGGCCGGCGGCACGGACATCACGGCGCGCACGCTGGCGGCGCGGCTGACGCAGAAGTGGGGCCAGCCGGCGATCGTCGAGAACCGCGGCGGCGCGGGCGGCTTGCTGGGCGCAGACGTGGTGGCGAAGGCGAAGCCCGACGGCTATACGCTGCTCATCGCCAACGTCGGCATCACCTCGATCAATCCCGCGCTCTACACGAAGATGCCCTACAACGCGGAGACGGCGTTCACGCCCATTTCGCTGGTATGCGAGCTGCCCTTCGTGCTCATGGCGAGCCCCGCGTTTGCGCCCAATTCGGTCCGGGAACTCATCGCCTACTCGAAGGCCAAGCCCGGCGACGTGACCTACGCGAGTTCGGGCAGCGGCGGCTCGCCGCACCTCACCGCGGAAATCTTCCAGGCCGCCACCGGGACGAAATGGACGCACATCCCGTACAAGGGCGGCGGCCCGGCGATGCTCGACCTGATGTCGGGCCAGGTGAACCTGCTCTTCGCCTCGGTGCTGGAGGGATCGGGCCACATCAAGTCGGGCAAGCTGAAGGGACTCGCGGTGTCGCACGCGAAGCGCAACCCCGCGCTGCCGGACGTGCCGACGCTCGCCGAAGCGGGCGTGAAGGATGCCGAATCGGGCTCGTGGATCGCGCTGCTGGCTCCCGCGGGCACACCCGTTTCGATCATCGAGAAGGCAAACGCGGACGTCAGGGAGGCGGTCGCGGTCCCTGACGTGCGCGACAAGCTGATCGCGCAGGGCGCGGTGCCGCAGGCGAGCACGCCGAAGGAACTGCAGGCGCTGATCGACGCCGACCTCAGGCGCTACGGCCGCATCATCCGCGACCAGGGCCTCAAGGCGGATTAGCGGCAAACCGGGTTAGCATCCGCCATGGAAAAAACCGCGGAAGTGATCGTGATGTCCTCCATCGCGACCCGGGAGGCGCTGCGCGAACTCGCGCCGGTGTTCGAGAAGGAGCGCGGCTGCAAGGTCGCGCTCAATTTCGCGGGCGGCGTGGACGTGGTGCGGCGCCTGAAGGCGGGCGAGGGCGGCATGGACATGGTGACCCTGTCGGCGACGGCGATCGAGGACCTGGTGCAGTTCGGCGCGCTCGCGGCCGGCAGCCGCGTGGACATCGCGAGCTCGACGGTCGGCGTGGCGGTGCGCGCGGGAGCGCCCCGGCCCGACGTCAGCTCGGGCGAAGCGGTCAGGCGCGCGGTGCTCGCGGCGAAGTCGATCGCCATCTCGAGCGGGCCGAGCGGCGTCTACCTGGAAAAGGTATTCGAGCGCTGGGGCGTGCCGCGCGACAAGGTGACGGTCGCCAGGCCCGGCATCGCGGCGGGCGAGGTGGTGGCGCGCGGCGAGGCGGAGATCGGCTTCCAGCAGCTGAGCGAGCTGCTGCCGGTGAAGGGCATCGACTTCCTCGGCCCGATTCCGCAGGAGATCCAGACCACGACCGTGTTTTCCGGCGGCGTGCATGCGAAATCCGCGCAGCCGCAGCTGGCGCGCGACCTGCTGAAATTCCTCAAGACGCCCGGCGTGGCGCCGGTGCTGCGGGCAAAGGGCCTGGAGCAGCTGCCGTAGGAAATTCGGGGTCAGGCCACGATTTCCCTGGATCGAAATAGGGGTCCGACCCTGATTCCTATTTTTTCGGCTCGCGGATCATTTTCGGCCCGCCCTGGCCGACGGTGCGCTCGTAGGAGCCGTCGCTGGTCTTGACGTACTTGGTCATGCCCAGGTCCTTGATCTTGCTGTCGGACCTGGTCGAATACTTGCCGTGCACCGGCACCGCGCTGATGAGGCGCTCGACCGCCTTGCCGCAGTCGGGGCATTCCTTGAGCTTGGCGTCCGCGACGCGCTGGTAGACCTCGAAGCGGCCGTCGCATTGCTTGCATTTCCCCGACGTCGGCGCGTATTCGTAGATCGGCATGACGCGATATTACGCCGGTGTGGAACAATGGCGGGATGATCACGAAAGGCGTCAAGCAGTTGATCGCGGAGGCCGAACGCCGCTCGACCGGCATTTCCATCGAGAACGCCCGGCAGCGCTTCGGCGGGTGGCGCAAGGCCGGCGCGCCCACGGCGGCGAAGCCGGAAAAGAAAAAAGCTTGAGCGCCGCGCTGCGCGGCGTGCTCTGGATGAGCGGTACGGTGCTGTCCTTTTGCGCCATGGCGATCGCGGCGCGCCACCTGCTGAAGCAGTTCGGCACTTTCGAGATCCTGTTCTTTCGCACCGCGGTGCAGCTGCTCATCGTGCTGGCCGTGGCCTCGTACGCGGGCTTCGCCATGCTGCGCACGCGCCGCATCGGCCTGCACCTGTGGCGCAACGTCGTCCACATCGGCGGCCAGGCTTCGTGGGTGTACTCGCTCAGCCTGCTGCCGCTGGCGATGGTGTTCGCGATCGAGTTCACCATGCCGATCTGGCTCGCCCTCCTGGCCTTGCTGTTCCTGGGCGAGAAGATGAACGCCGGCCGGCTGGTGATGCTCGCCTGCGGCCTCGCCGGCATGCTCGTGATCCTGCGTCCCGGCTTCGCCATCGTGCAGCCGGCGGCGCTGGTGATGCTGATGGGGTCGCTGTTCTTCGCCATCCAGATGCTGAGCACCAAGCAGCTTTCGCGCACCGAATCGCCGATCGGGCTGCTGTTCTGGATGTCGGTGATCCAGTCGCCGGTCTGCCTCGCGGTCGCGCTGCCCGCCTGGGTCGCGCCCGGCGTGGAAGAGCTGCCCTGGATCGCGGGCATCGGCATCGGCAGCTTCACCGCGCACTACTGCATGACGCGCGCCTTCCAGGCCGCCGACGCCATGGTGGTGGTGCCGGTGGATTTTTTCCGCCTGCCGCTGATCGCGGTGGTCGGCGCGCTGTTCTACGACGAGCCCTTCGACCTGATGGTCATCCTCGGCGCGGTCCTGATCTTCGCCGGCGTCTGGTACAGCCTGGCGATGGAGCGGCGCCAGGCGGTCCAGCCGGCTACTCCGGCTTCGCCGCCATCGCGCGGATGATCGCCTCCAGCTGCGGGCTCATCGGCAGGCCGAGGGTCGCGCCCGAGGGCAGGCGCTGCATGAACCAGCGCTTGTACTGGCGCTCGATCTCGCCGTCCCCGGCGAGGTCGTGGAAGGCCTTGTTGACGAGCGCGGCGAGCTGCGCGTCGCCCTTGCGGAACATGATGCCGTAGGGATCGTAGGAGAGGAACTCGCCGACCACCTGGAATCGGTCCTGCGCCTTGTTGTGCGCGATGAGGCCGTAGAGCAGCACGTCGTCGGTGGCGTAGGCATCGGCGGCGCCCGCGGCGACGCTGGCGAAGGACGCGTCGTGGTCGCGCGCCACCAGCAGCTTGAAGCCGAGCCGGAATTTCCGGCCGATGTCGATCATGGTGCTTTCGTTGGTGGTGCCGGCGGTGACCGCGACCGTCCTGCCGCCGAGGTCGCGGAAGGAGCGGATCGGCGAGCCTTTCTTCACCATCAGCTTGGTGCCCGAGACGAAGATCGTCGGCGAGAAGGCGACCAGCTTCTGGCGCTCGAGGTTGCTGGTGGTGGAACCGCACTCCAGGTCGGCGCGGCCCGAGGTGATCGCCTCGATGCGCGATTCGGCGGTCACCGGAATCCACAGGATGCGCAGCTCGCGCCCGATCTGCTCGCCGATCGCCGCCACCAGGCCGCGGCACAGCTCGACCGAGTAGCCGAGCGGATCGCCGCCGCGCTGCGAGGCGTAGGACAGCGGCACCGATGCCTCGCGGTAGGCGACAGTGATCTCGCTCCTGGCGCGCACTTTCGCCAGCGTGCCGGTCAGCTCGACCGGCGCGCTCTCGTCCTGCGCCCCGGCGCCGCCGGCCGAGAGCAGGAGCACTGCAAGCAGTGCTGATCGAAGCTCTGCGCGCAGTGCCGCCCGGAGCTTCATGCCGGCGCGCGCGCGTCCAGCGTGGCGGCGAATTCCTCGGCCTCGTTCTCCGACATCAGTTCGCCTTCCCATTTGGCCACCGCCGCGGTGGCGATCGAGTTGCCGACGGCGTTGGTCGCCGAGCGGCCCATGTCGAGGAAGGTGTCGACGCCGAGGATCAGCAGCAGCCCCGCCTCGGGGATGTTGAACTGGTTGAGCGTGGCGGCGATCACCACCAGCGAGGCGCGCGGCACGCCGGCCATGCCCTTCGAGGTCAGCATGAGGATCAGCAGCATCGTGATCTGCGTGCCGATCGGCAGCTCGATGCCGTAGGCCTGGGCGATGAACAGCACCGCGAAAGTGCAGTACATCATCGAGCCGTCGAGGTTGAACGAGTAGCCCATCGGCATGACGAAGCTGGAGATCTTGCGCTTGACGCCGAAGCGGTCGAGCGCGTCGAGGATCTTCGGGTAGGCGGCCTCGGAACTCGCGGTCGCGAACGACACCATGAAGGCTTCCTTGATCAGCACCAGCAGCCTGAAGACGCGCGGCCCGAGGACCACGAAGCCGGCGAAGACCAGGATGCCCCACAGGATGACCAGGCCGAGGTAGAAGTCGCCCATGAACACGGCGAACTTGAGCAGGATCTCCAGGCCGTTCACCGCCACGGTGGCGGCCATCGCGGCGAACACCGCGACCGGCGCGAGCTTCATGACGTAGCCGGTGATCTTGAGCATCGCATGGGCGAGTTCGTCGATGCCGTGCACCAGGGTGCGCGCCTTCTCGCCGAGCGACGCGAGCGCGACGCCGAAGAACATCGAGAACACCACGATCTGCAGGATTTCGTTGTTGGCCATCGCCTCGGCGATGGACTTGGGCACCAGGTGGCTGACGAAGTCCTTGAGCGTGAACTTGGCGGTGGCGAGGTTGGCCGAGCTGCCGATGTCGGGCAGCGGCAGGCCGAGGTTGTGGCCAGGCTGCAGCAGGTTGGCGAGCACCAGGCCCAGCACCAGCGACACCAGCGAGGCGGTGATGAACCAGGCCAGCGCCTTGGCGAACACGCGCCCGACCGAGGCGGCGTCGCCCATGTGCGCGATGCCGACCACCAGGGTGGAGAACACCAGCGGCCCGATCAGCATCTTGATCAGGCGCAGGAACACGTCGGAGAAGATCGAGACGTAGCCGGCGATCTGGGAGGCCGACTTCTTGTCGGGGTAAGAGATGAAGATCATGTAGCCGACGATGATGCCGATCACCATGGCGACGAGGATGCCGATCGCCGGCGGCAGCTTGAGCTTCATTTGCGTCCCTCCTGTGCGGGCCAGTTTACTGCGGCTTGAGCCCGGCGCACGCGGAATTCCGGGTCAGACCCTGATTTCCGCATGGCAGGGATGCTGAAAACGCGTTTGTGAAATGCCGCTGCGCTGCGGCATCATTGGCGGTTTAATCCGCCATGACCATGCCCAGGCGCCGCGCCATGATCCTGCTGCTCATCCTGAGCGGGACGATCATTTCCATCTGCATGGGCCTGCGCCAGAGCCTGGGCCTGTTCATGCGGCCGATGACGGTGGATGCCGGCATCTCGGCGGCGACCTTCGGCTTCGCGATCGCGCTGCAGAACATCGTCTGGGGCGTCGCGCAGCCCTTCGTCGGCGCGCTCGCCGACAGGCACGGCCCGCGGCCGATCCTCGTCGTGACGGGGCTTCTGTATGCGCTGGGCCTGCTGCTGATGGCGTACTGGCAGGGCGCGGTCGGCATCAACGTGGCGGGCTTCCTGCTCGGCATCGGCACCGCGGGCACGGCCTTCGGCGTGCTCACCGGCGTGGTGACGCGCGCGACGCCGCCCGAAAAGCGCAGCCAGACCGTCGGCCTCGTTGCCGCGGCGGGATCGCTCGGCACCATGGTGCTCGCGCCGGTCGGGCAGGGACTGATCAATGCATTCGGCTGGCAGGCGGCGATGGTCGCGTTCGCCTGTATCGCCAGCTCGATGGTCTTTCTTGCATTTCCGGTCAAGGGGCTCGCGGTTGCGCTCAATGCCGATGCGCCTCCGCCGCAGGCGAGACCGCAAGGTCTCGGTGAGGCCCTCAAGGAAGCGATTTCGCATCGCGGCTACCTCTTCATGACGCTCGCGTTCTTCGCCTGCGGCTTCCAGCTCGTGTTCATCACCACGCACCTGCCGGCCTACCTGCAGCTCTGCGGCGTGGCGCCGGGCGTGAGCGCGACGGCCCTGGGTTTGATCGGGCTCTTCAACACCATCGGCACCTACGGCTTCGGCCTGCTGGGCGCGCGCTACAGCCAGAAGCACCTGCTGGCGCTCATTTACCTGCTGCGCACGCTGTTCATCATCGGCTTCCTGCTGGTGCCGATCAGCGCCACCACCACGCTCATCTTCGCCGCCGCGATGGGCTCGCTGTGGCTGGGGGTCTCGCCGCTGGTCACCGGCATCATCGCGCGCGTCTTCGGCCTGACCCACTTCGGCACGCTCTACGGCGTGGTGTTCCTCAGCCACCAGGTCGGCTCCTTCTTCGGCGCCTGGATGGGCGGCCTGGTGTTCGCGCAATGGGGCAACTACGACTTCGCCTGGGGCGCGCTGATCGCCATCGGGCTGCTCGCCTTCACGCTGCAGTGGCTGATGGATGAAAATCCGCCGCGGAAGCAACAACCGATTCTGGTGCCGGCATGAAAATCGCAACGCAGGATGGGGTTGAAATTTCCGCTCGGTTCTTTACTCCGGAAAACCGGAACCCAAGAGGGGCGGTGCTCATCGCGCCAGCGATGAGCGCACCGCAGTCTTATTACCAACCTTTTGCCGAATGGCTGGCGCGCGAAGGCTTCGTTGTCGCGACATTCGACTACCGCGGCACGGGCGAGTCGCGCGAGGAACGCTTTCGCCACTCGTTGCGCGGCTACAAGGCGGACGTCATGGACTGGGCGACGCTCGACTGCGGCGCGATGGTCGATGCGCTGGCGGCGCGCGCGCCGGGAGTGCCGTTCTACTGGGTCGGCCACAGCCTCGGCGGCCAGATCCTCGGCTTCGTGCCGAACCGCGAGCGCATCGCCAAGGCGATCACGGTCGCCACCGGCAGCGGCTACTGGCTGGAGAACGCGGCGCCGCTGAAGAAGCGCGTCTGGTGGCTGTGGTTCTTCGTCGCGCCGGTCGCCACCGCCCTGTTCGGCTATTTCCCGGGCGCGAAGCTGCGCAAGGTGGGCGACCTGCCCAAGGGCGTGATCGAGCAGTGGCGCCGCTGGTGCCTGAACCCGGAGTACGCGGTGGGCGACGGCGAGCACGTGCGCGCGCAGTACGCCGCGGTGCGCACGCCCATCGTGTCGCTATCCTTTCTCGATGACGAGCTGATGTCGGCGCGCAACACCGAGTCCATCCACGGCTTCTACGTCAACGCGCCGCGCAGCATGAAGCGCATCGGGCCGCGCGACATCGGCGCGCGCCGCATCGGCCATTTCGGCTTCTTCCGCCGCGAGTTCAGCGATTCGCTCTGGCGCGCGCACATCCTGCCGGAGCTGGGCTGACCGTGCCGGGCGCGGACGATCTCGGCACGCTGCGGGAGCTGAACCGCAACTACATCCGGGCCGCGGCGGAGCCGGACCTGCGCTGGTACTCAGACAACCTTGCGGAAGACTACCGGGCCACCAACCCGGACGGCTCCTTCGTCGACAAGGCGGGATTCCTCGCGCGCTTCAAGGAAGGCGGTCCGAAGAAGGACTACGAGTCGGTCGACGCCAGCATCCGCATCCTGGGCGAGGTCGCGCTGATCCATTCCGGGTTCATCGAGCGCCGCCCCGACGGCACGGTCGGCCGGGGGCGCTACACTGACATTTACGCGCGGCGCGAAGGCCGGTGGCTCTGCGTCTGCGCCCACTTCGTGCGCTGCTGACATGGATGCGGCCGATACGCTGCAGGGACTGAACCGCAATTACGTGCGCTCGGTGCTGGAATCCGACCTGCGCTGGTTCGACGAGAACCTCGCCCCGGATTTCGTCAACAGCAATCCGGACGGCACGCTCGTCGACCGCGCCGGCTTCCTCAGGCAGATCGCGCCGCCCTGCGCGGTGACGGACCTGAAGGAAGACGACGTGCAGGTCCACCTCGTCGGCGACGTCGCGATCATTTATGCGCGCACCTCCTACCGCAAGCCCGACGGCAAGCCCGGCGCGGGGCGCTACACCGACGTCTGGCAGCTGCGGCAGGGACGCTGGCTGTGCGTCTCCGCGAACGTCAGCCGCGGCTGAACGCTATCTCCGGCGCCGGCGAACAGGGCCAGTGCTTGACGCGCGTGCGTGCCGCGGACTAAATTGCGGCAGCCCAAAGGGGGAATTGCATGAAATCGATTTTCGCAGGAATCGTCTGCCGCGTCCTCACCGTCAGCCTCATGGTCCTGCCCTGGCATGCGCAGGCCGGGCTGATCGGCACCGAGCAGGCCCAGGGTCCCGCGCAGCAACGGGCCGCGGTCGCCGCGTTCCTGGCGCGCGACGCGGCGGCGGCCCAGCTGGAGTCCTTCGGCATCTCCCGCCAGGAGGCCAGGGAGCGGGTCGCAGCGCTATCGGATGCCGATGTCGCGGCCCTGGCGGGCCGCATCGACGCGCTGCCGGCCGGCGGCACGGTCCCCTGGGGGATCATCTTCGCGGTCGCCATCGTGTTCTGGCTCGCGATCTGGAAGCCGCACTATTCGGAAAGCGCGACCGCGCCGGCGGCCAAGGGCAAGACGACGCCGGCACCCGCGCCGGAGAAGAAATAACCGGACTCAGGTTCCTCTTCCCCACAACCCGCAGTAGCGGCGCAGCACCATCGGCAGGCCGGCGGCGTAGCCGGGCATGGCTTCGTACTTCGGGAACTTCATCGTCTGCTCGACGTTGTCCCAGCACTTGCCTTCGCGCGCCGCGACCCTGACCTGCGCGGACACGTCCTGCAGCAGAGCCAGTTGTTCCTGCACATCCTTCTTCGTCCCCAGCCGGTCGCCCGGACCCGGGTGGCCCGGGATCAGGCGGTCCCAGTCCATGGCGAGGATCTGCTTGATCGAATCCTCCGCCTCGAGCGGATAGAAATCGATGATGCCGCGGCCCGGAAAGGCGCCCACGGGCAGCAGGTCGACCACGAACAGCAGCCGCTCCTTCGGCAGGCGGAAGACGAGCGTGCTGTCGGAGTGGTTCAGCCCCAGGTAGGTCAGTTCGACCGTGGTGTCGCCCAGCTTGACGGTGCTGATGTCGCCCACGGTCTCGTCGGGCAGCGGGGTGTGCGGATCGTTCAGGCCCGCCAACCGCGCCTTCGCCTGCCGGTGAGAGAGGATCAGCGCGCCCGCGTCCTTGAACGCCTTGCCGCCGGCGATGTGGTCGAAGTGGTGGTGGCTGTAGATCAGGTACTTGATTGGCTGGTTGGTGACCTTGCGGATCTCGGCGACGTAGTCGGCGCCGCCGGTCGGACGGCCGTAGGCGATCGGGTCGGTGGCGATGACGCCGTCGCCGGTGACGATGAACATCGACTGGTGGCCGCCGTTGCGGAAGATGTAGACGCCGTCCGTCCCGTCGACCTTGGTGGTCTGGATCTGCGGCCGGGCGGGGGCTTGCGCCAGTGCGGGCAGGGCCAGGAAAAATGCGAGCAAGGCGAGAATTGTGCGCTGCATGGTGTCCTCCTCCCGGAAGCTGTGTGCCTCCAGCCTAACACCCGAAATTGGCGCTTATTCCTTTTGCTACACTGGAGGTCCACAACCACGAAAGGAGGTGATCCAGTGAGAGACCACCAAGGCAATACCGGCGGGGAAAGCTCCGGATCAACTCGTTGCTCAGGGAGCCATACCGGCTAGTACGCCGGACATGCCTTAAGCTTCAAAAAAAGGCCCGCGCGAGCGGGCCTTTTTCTTTGAGGAAATCAGGGACAGTCCACGATTTCGTGGCGCGGTCCCGGATGTGCCCGGAAATCGTGGTCTGACCCCGATTTTTCCGTCATCTCTTGGCGCGGCGGCGGTGTTTGGCGAGCAGCCTGGCGAAGGCCTTCGGCGCCACCGGTTCGCCGTAGTAGAAGCCCTGCACCTCGTCGCAGCGGTGCTTGGCCAGGAAGCGCAGCTGCGCGTCGGTCTCGACGCCCTCGGCGATCACCTTGAGGTCGAGCGCGTGGCCGAGCGAGATGATGGCCTGCGCCAGCACGCCTTCGCCGGGCGCGCCGCCGGTCTCGATGTCGCGCACGAAGGAGCGGTCGATCTTGAGCGTGTCGATCGGCAGGTCCTTCAGGTAGGCGAGGCTCGAGTAGCCGGTGCCGAAGTCGTCCACCGACAGCGTCACGCCGAGCGACTTCAGGCCCTGCAGGATCGCGATCGCCGCCTCGGCGTTGTGCATCACCATGCTCTCGGTGAGCTCCATTTCGAGCGCGCCCGGTTCCATGCCGGTCTCCGAGAGGATGCGCGACACCGCCCGCACCAGGCCCTCGCGCCGGAACTGGCGCGCCGACAGGTTCACCGAGACGACGCCGGGGTCGAGCCCTTCCTTCTGCCAGGCGACGTTCTGCCGGCAGGCCTCGCCCAAGACCCACTCGCCGATCGGCACGATCAGGCCGGTCTCCTCGGCGAGCGGGATGAAGCGCGCCGGCCGCACCAGGCCCCATTCCGGGTGCATCCAGCGCAGCAGCGCTTCCGAGCCGCACACGGTGCCGGTCTTCAGGTTGACCTTCTGCTGGTAATGCAGCACGAACTCGTGCCGCTCGACCGCGTGCCGCAGGCTGAGTTCCATCTGCAGGCGCTCGTTCACCAGCTCGTTCATCTCGTTGGTGAAGAACTGGAAATTGTTGCGCCCGGCCTCCTTGGCGCGGTACATGGCGACGTCGGCGTTCTTCAGCAGCGTGTCGACGTCCGGCCCGTCCTGCGGGTGCAGGCTGATGCCGGCGCTGCAGGTGACGTAGAGCTCCTTGCCGTTGATGGTCATCGGCGCGCTGATCGCGGCGGCGATGCGCTGCATGGCGCGGAACACCACCTCCTCGTCGTTCTGGTCGTTGAGGATCAGCACGAACTCGTCGCCGCCGAGGCGCGCGACCGTGTCGCCGTCGCGCAGCACCGAGCGCAGGCGCGCGGCCATGTTCTTCAGCAGCTCGTCGCCGACGCTGTGGCCGAGGCTGTCGTTGACGAACTTGAAATGGTCGAGGTCGATGAACACCACCGCGACGTTGTGCACGCGGCGCTGCGCGAACACCGCCTGGCGCAGGCGGTCGTGCAGCAGGGTGCGGTTGGGCAGACCGGTGAGCGCGTCGTAGTTGGCCTGGTGCTCGAGCTGCACCTGGTAGCGCTTGCGCTCGATCGAGTACTGCATCGAGCGCACGAGCAGCTCCCGGTCGAGCTTGCCCTTGACGAGGAAGTCCTGCGCGCCGCCCTGCACCGCCTTGAGGGCCACGGTGGAGTCGTCGGTGCCCGTGAGGACGATGATGGGGACGGAGGGCGAATGCTCGAACACCTTGGCGAAGGTCTCCAGCCCGAGGCTGTCGGGCAGCGACAGGTCGAGCAGCACCAGCCCGGCCTGCCGGCTGCCGAGGAAATCCAGGCCATGCGACAGCCGCTCGGCGAAATGCAGCTCGAAAGGCGCGTCCGGATCCTCCGCGATCATCTCGCGGATCAGGCGCGCGTCGCCGGCGTTGTCCTCGATCAGCAGGACGGTGTGGCGGGCGGCGCCGGCGACTTCCGCGTTCACGGCAGCTCGGGCGCCCCTGCCGCCCTAGCCGTCTTTGCCATTCGGCAGCGTGACCACGGTGAGCCAGAACATGTCGATGGATTTCACCACCACGATGAACTGCTCCAGGTCGACCGGCTTGGTGACGTAGCAGTTGGCGTGCAGGTTGTAGCTCTTGAGCACGTCCTCCTCCGCCTTCGAGGTGGTCAGGATCACCACCGGGATGCGCTTGAGCTTGTCGTCCTTCTTGATGTCCTGCAGCACCTCGCGCCCGTCCTTCTTCGGCAGGTTGAGGTCGAGCAGGATGATGTCCGGGCGCGGCGCGTCGGCATGCTTGCCCTGGCGGTGCAGGAATTCCAGCGCCTCGACGCCGTCCTTGGCCCAGTGCAGGTTGTTGTAGACCTTGCCTTCCTTCAGCGCCTCCTTGGTGAGGCGCACGTCGGCGGGGTTGTCCTCGACGAGCAGGATTTCGACCGGCGCGCCGGGTTTGCGGTCAGACATGATGGTGATTGCCTTTCTTCTTCGGTAACGTGAAATGGAAACTGCTGCCGTCGCCCGGCGCCGATTCCAGCCAGATGCGGCCGCCGTGGCGGTCCACCACCTTCTTGCAGATGGCGAGGCCGATGCCGGTGCCCGGATACCGGCCCTTGTCGTGCAGGCGCTGGAACACCATGAAGATGCGCTCGAAATACTGCGGCTCGATGCCGATGCCGTTGTCCTTCACCGTGATCTCGTGCTCATTTTCATTTTCATTCGCAAAGACATGAATCTGCGGCCGCGCGGCGCCATGGAACTTGATCGCGTTGCCGATCAGGTTCTGCAGCAGCTGCGCGAGCTGCATCTCGTCGGCCTCGACCTCGGGCAGGGGATCGTGCGTCAGCTGCGCGCCGCTTTCCTCCAGCGCCGCGCGAAGATTCGTCCGCGCGCGGGCGACCACGGCCTCCAGCTTCACCGGCCTGAATTCCCGGCCGCGGGTGCCGACGCGCGAGTAGGCGAGCAGGTCCTCGATCAGCTGCTTCATGCGCCCGGCGCCGTCCACGATGTAGGCCATGAATTCCTTCGCGTCGCCCTCGAGGCGGTCGCCGTAGCGCTTGCCGAGCAGCTGCGTGTAGCTGGCCACCATGCGCAGCGGCTCCTGCAGGTCGTGCGAGGCGACGTAGGCGAACTGCTCCAGCTCGGCGTTGGAGCGCGCCAGTTCGTCGTGCGCCTCCCGCAATTCCCGCTCGGCGGCCTTGCGGTCGGTGATGTCGGTCAGGGCCACCAGCATGCGCACCGCCTTGCCGGCGTCGTTCGCGAACACTTTCTGGCGCGCGAGCAGCCACAGCACCTGGCCGTCGGTGCGCACGATGCGGAATTCCTGCGTCATGCCCTGCAGCGTTTCGAGGGCGCGGTCGCGGGTGGCGACGAACCGCTCGCGGTCCTCGGGATGCACCTGCTCGGTGAAGGTCGGATAGCGGCCCGAGGCCGGCAGCGGGCCGCGCAGCCATTCGGGCGAATCGCTCCACGCCAGCGTGTCGCTCGGGATGTCACGGTCGAGGATGATCATGCGCGCCGCCGCCTGGCCGATGTGCAGCCGCTCGGTCTGCACCCGCAGCGCCTCGTCCGCCTCGACGCGCTCGGTGATGTCGTCGAACACCGCGATCTCGTACTGCGGCCGGCCCTCGTCGTCGCGCGCCACCGCCACCGTGAGGTCCGCCCACACCGTCGTGCCGTCCTTGCGCCGGTAGCGCTTCTCGAAGTGCGCCGAATCGGTGGCGCCGGAGTGCAGCCGGCTGCGGTCCGTGTCCGTGACGTTGCGGTCCTCGGGATGCGAGACGTCCTTGACCGTGCGGCCGGTGAGTTCGGCGGTTTCGTAGCCGAGCATCCGGCACAGGGCGCGGTTGACGCGCAGGAAGCGGCCGTCCAGGCCGACGTGGGCGATGCCCGAGCCGGCGAGCTCGAAGGTCTGGCGCGAACGCTCCTCGCTCTCGCGCAGCGCGCGCTTCGCCTTCTTGCGGCCCGTGACGTCGATGATGGTGCCGATCAGGCCGGCGACCTGGCCGTCCGGGCCGTTGAAGGTCGCCTTGTGGTAGATCGTGGTGCGCGAGCCGCCGCCCGGCATCGCGATCTTGATCTCGTAGCTCTGGCTGCCGGGGCGCTGCCACAGGTCGTTGTCCATCGCCTGGTGCTCGGCCGCCACCCAGGGGGCGCCCGGGTACAGGTCGCGCACTTCCTTGCCGAGGAAGTCCCGGCGCGACATGCCGAAGAACGTCTCCCAGGCGCGGTTGACGCCGAGATAGCGCCCGTCGCGCGCCTTGATGAACACCGGGACCGGGAGGATGTCGATCAGGTTCTGCGCGATTTTCTGCGCTTCGCCGAGATCGCCGCCGGCCTGCGTCAGGACCTCGAGCACCGAATCGCTCACGCCGCGACCGAGCGCCGCCGTGGCGCCGCTCGGCAATTTGCGGGCGCGTCCTCCCTTGGCCATCGTCACCTGTTCCCCGGCGGCGATTCTAGTCGAATAAAGGGGGCGATTAACGCCCACTATTTCGCGCAGCATCTTGACGCTGGAAGCGCGTCTGTCCGATCATCGTACGTCTGTCCGTTAATCGCACAGGTCATCCGTACCGCCATCCCGAGGATTCCGAGGAGCCGCCATGGGCGCAAGCGAAACCATCAAACCGATCACCGACGAGCAACGCCAGGAGCTGGACGCGGCGTTCGAGCGCGCGCGCAAGGCGCTGGCGATCATCGAAACCTACGACCAGGCGCGCGTCGACCGCCTGTGCCAGGCGGTGGCCTGGGCGGTCGCCAACAAGCGCACCTTCACCCGGCTGGTCGACATGGGCATCAAGGAAAGCGGCCTCGGCGACTACGACAGCCGCATGAACAAGCGCATGAAGATCCGCGGCGTGCTGCGCGACGCGCTGCGCCAGAAGAGCGTCGGCATCATCGAGGAATTGCCGGAGAAGGGCATCGTCAAGTACGGCAAGCCCGCCGGCATCATCGCCTGCATCGTGCCAACCACCAACCCCGACCTCACGCCCGCGGGCAACGCCATCTACGCCATCAAGGCGCGCGACGTCGTCATCTATTCGCCGCACCCGCGCTCGAAGAAGACCTCGTTCGAGACCGTGCAGCTGATGCGCGAGGCGCTGGAGAAGGAAGGCGCGCCGGCCGACATCCTGCAGTGCCTGACCAGGGTCAACATCCCGATGTCGCAGGCCCTGATGGCGCGCGCGGACCTGATCATCGCCACCGGCGGGCAGCCGATGGTGCGCGCCGCGCACAGTTCCGGCACGCCGGCCTACGGCGTGGGCGCGGGCAATTCGACCATGATCATCGACGAAACCGCGAATATCGAGGCGGCGGCGCTCAACACGCGCCTGTCCAAGACCTCCGACTTCGGCTCCGGCTGCTCGGCCGACGGCAACCTCGTGATCGAGGCCGGCATCTTCGACAAGATGGTCGCGCAGCTGCAGAAGGAGGGCGGCTACCTTGCCTCCGAGCAGGAGAAGGCCGCGCTGCGCAAGGTGATGTGGGACGGCGAGAACCACCGGCTGCCCGACACCGTCGCGATCGCGCCGCAGAAACTCGCCGAGGCGGCGGGCTTCAAGATCCCCGCCGACCGCAAGTTCATCTTCGTGCACGGCGACGGCATCGGCAGGCAGCACCCGTTCTCGAGCGAGAAGCTCACCACGCTGCTCGCGGTCTACAAGTACCAGGGCTTCGACCAGGCGCTGCAGATGATGCGCGGCATCTACGAAGTCGGCGGCAAGGGGCACTCCTGCGGCATCTATTCCTTCAACCAGGACCACATCCATCGCCTCGCGATGGCGGCGCCGGTGAGCCGCATCATGGTGCGCCAGCCGCAGTCGAAGGCGAACGCAGGCGCGTTCAACAACGGCATGCCGATGACGTCCAGCCTCGGCTGCGGCACCTGGGGCGGCAACGTCGTCTCCGAGAACGTGCACCTCAAGCACTACATGAACACCACCTGGGTGTCGGTGCCGATCAAGGAAGACAAGCCCTCCGACGCCGAGCTGTTCGGCCCGTTCTACGACGCGGCGCTGGAAGCCGCCTGATTCATGCCTGACACATTACGTGGCTGAGAAGAAACCAGAGCAGCTGCTGGACGAGGCCTCCGCATGGTGGACGACGGGCATCGTCGACATCCACCCGGGCAAGATCGCGATGCGCGGCTACCCGGTCGAGGAGCTGATCGGCAAGGTCGGCTTTCCGGACATGGTGTACCTGATGCTGCGCGGCGAGCTGCCGGAGCGCGCGCAGGCCGAGCTGCTGGAGGCGGCGATGGTGGCCTCCGTCGATCACGGCCCGCATGCGCCGTCCATCGCGGTTTCGCGCATGGCGGTGAGTTGCGGGCTGCCGGTCAACGGCGCGATGGCCTCCGCCATCAATGTCCTCGATGACGTCCACGGCGGCGCGGGGCAGCAATGCATGGAGCTGTTCCGCGAGATCGCGGCCGAGGCGGGCGAGGGCGACCCGGCGCCCGCCGCCGCAGCGGTGCTCGCGCGCTGGCGCGAGGCGGGCACGAAATTCATCCCCGGCTTCGGCCACCGCTTCCATCCGCTCGATCCGCGCACGCCGCGCCTGTTCGCGCTGGTCGATGCGGCGCAGAAGGCCGGCGTGGTTTCGGGGCGCTATGCGCGCATCGGGCGCGCGGTGGAGGCCTCGCTCGCCAGGGGCAGGGCGCGCCCCGTTCCGATGAACGTCGACGGCGTCACCGCGGTGATCTACAGCGAGCTCGGCTTCGAGCCGGAGCTCGGGCGCGGCATCTTCATCCTCGCCCGCGCGGTCGGCATCCTCGCCCACGCCTGGGAGGAGAAGCAGCAGGGCGTGCGCATCAAGGGACCGATGCCGCGCGACATTCCCTATCGCTACAACGGCAAGGCGCGCCGCGCCGTGCCCGACAGGAGGAGTCCATGAAGAAAGAACTCATATCCCGCCAGCTGGTGAAATACCTCGAGGCGCGCGGCGTCGAGCACGTCTTCGGCCTGTGCGGCCACACCAACATCGCCGTGCTCGCCGAGATGGAGAAGAGCAGGGTCAGGTTCGTCAACGTGCGCCACGAGCAGATCGCGGCGCACATGGCCGACGGCTACGCGCGCGCGAAAAAGCGGGCCTCGGTGGTGCTCTCGCACCTCGGGCCCGGCCTCACCAACGCCGCCACCGGCGTGGCGAACGCCGCGCTCGACTCGATCCCGATGGTGGTCATCGCCGGCGACGTGCCGACGCACTACCACGGCAAGCATCCGCACCAGGAAGTCAACCTGCACGCCGACGCCTCGCAGTTCGAGATCTACCGGCCGTTCGTGAAGCGCGCCTGGCGCGTGGACCAGCCGCACCTGTTCCCGGAGATCCTCGAAAAAGCCTTCGCGCTGGCCGAGAGCGGCCGGCCGGGGCCGGTGCTGATCGACGTGCCGATGGACATCTTCTCCAAGGAAGTCGACGTCGAGCTGTTCGAGCGGCTGCGCCTCAACATGAAGCAGCTGCGCAAGCCCTCCCTGGACGAGGAGACCGCCACCGAAATCGTGCGCAAGCTGGTCGCCGCGAGCCGGCCCCTGCTCTATGTCGGCGGCGGCGTCCTGCTGGCCGACGCGGCCGCGGAACTGCGCGAATTCGTCGACCACCTGCAGATCCCCGTCGCGCACACCCTGATGGGCAAGGGCGCGCTGCCCGACGACCATCCGTTCGTGCTCGGCATGACGGGTTTCTGGGGCACGCGCTTCATCAACGAGCAGTGCCGCGGGGCGGACTGGATCCTCGGCCTGGGCACGCGCTTCTCCGAGGCCGACTGCAGTTCCTGGGAGTCCGAGTACACCTTCAATTTCCCGCCGACGCGCCTGATGCAGATCGACATCGATCCGGCGGAAATCGGCCGCAACTATCCGGTGGAGGTGGGCGCCGTCGCCGACCTCAGGCAGGCGCTGGCGGCGCTGAACCACGCCGCGCGCAAGCTCCTGCCCGACGGCGTCAAGCGGCCCGAGCGCCAGGGGGAGATCGAGGCCGCGCGCACGCTGTTCATCGCCGGCAACCGCGCGCACGCGCAGAGCAACGCGTACCCGATGCGGCCCGAGCGCATCCTCGCGGACGTGCGCGAGGCCCTGCCGCGCGACGCATTCATCACCACCGACGTGGGCTGGAACAAGAACGGCGTCGGCCAGCAGTTCCCGATCTACACGCCGGGCACGATCTTCACGCCCGGCGGCTACGCGACGATGGGCTTCGGCGCGCCGGCGGCGCTGGGCGTGAAGGTGGCCTGCCCCGACCGCGTGGTCGTCGCCCTGGTCGGCGACGGCGGCTTCGGCCAGAACCCGGCGCTGCTCGCCACCGCGTTCGAGGAGAACATCGGCGTGGTGTGGGTGATCATGAACAACTACGCCTTCGGCACCATCGCCGGGCTGGAGAAGGCGCACTTCGGCACCACCTTCGGCACGGTGTTCGCGAAGGATGGCAAGCCGTACTCGCCCGACTACGCCGCCATCGCGAAGGCCTACGGCATCGAGGGCGTGAAGATCGGCTCGGCCGCCGAATTCAAGCCGGCGCTCGAGCGCGCGATCAAGGCCAACAAGCCTTGCGTGATCGACGTCGTGATGCAGAACGAGCCGGTGCCGACCGCGGGCCACTGGAACATCATGGACATCTACTCGCCGGGCAGGAAGGTCCACCACGCGAGCACCAGCACCGTGGCCGCGAAGTGAGCTGAAAAAAGGGGCGCACATGAACCACGCGCAGTTGAGACACGAATATTCGCTCGCCCACCTCACCGCCCTGCACCTGTCGCCGCCGGAACTCGTGGACGCCGCGGCGAGCGCCGGCTACTGCTACGTCGGCCTGCGCCTGACGCGCGTCGCCGCGGACGACCCGATGTACCCGCTCGCCACGGACGCGGCGCTGATGCGCGAAACCAGGGCGCGCCTCGACGCCACCGGGGTGAGGGTGCTGGACATCGAGCTCGCGCGGCTCGGGCCGGGCACGGAGCCGGGGGACTTCCAGGCCATCCTCGAGACCGGCGCCGAACTGGGCGCGCGGCACATCATCGCCCAGCTGCCCGATCCGGTGCGCGCGCGCAAGATCGAGCATTTCGCCGAGTTGTGCGACATGGCGCGGAAAGTCGGGTTGACCGTCGATCTCGAGTTTCCCTCCTGGACCGAGACGCCGGACCTGGCGGAGGCGACGCGCGTGCTGCGCGCGGTCGACCGGCCCAACGCGGGGATGCTCATCGACATGCTGCATTTCGCGCGTTCGCGCTCCAGCATCGAGGACCTGAAGAAGCTGCCGCGCGAGTGGTTCCGCTTCGCGCACGTCTGCGACGCGGCGGCGGAGATTCCCGCCACCAATGAAGGCCTCATCCACACCGCGCGCTGCGAGCGCCTGTTTCCCGGCGAGGGCGGCATCGACGTGCGCGGCATCCTCGCCGCCATGCCGCAGGACATTCCCTACACGCTGGAGATCCCGCGCGTGACGCTATCGGCGCTGGTGGGGGAAAGGGAATGCGCCCGCCTGGCGCTCAAGGCGTCGCGGATGCATCTCGACGCGCAGGAGGTGGCCGCCTAGGAAACGGTGGCGCGCCGCGGCGGCAGGCTGCGGTGCGAGACCTGGTCGGTGATCCATTTCACCGAGCGCCGGGCGCGCCCGGCCACCACCGCCGGCGGCAGCTGGGTGTAGTCGTCGTTGAAGACCTCGAAGCTGTAGTCGCCGCCGTAGCCCATCCGGTCCAGCTTGCGCACCAGGCCCATGACTTCCTCGCCGTGCATGCCCTCGCCGGGGAAGACGCGCAGGTGCGAGGCCGTGGCGATGCGCTCCTCGCGCGAGCGGTTTTCCTGCCACAGGAAATCCGACAGCTGCACGAGGAAGATCTTCCCGGCGACGATTTCCTCCAGCGCCTCCAGGCTGGTCCTGGTCGCCATCATGTGGAACGAATCCAGCATCAGTCCCAGGTTCGCGCGGTCGGCCTCGGCGACGATGTCCCAGGCCTGCAGCGGCTCGTTGACGTGCCGGCCCCAGGACAGCGCCTCGTAGGCGACGCGCACGCCGTAGGGCACGGCGAGCGTGGCGAGCTTGCGCAGGTCGCGCACCAGCCGCCCGGCCTCGCCGCTGGAATGCGACGACGTCGAGGAGCACACCAGCAGCAGCCGCACGCCCGCGGCGCGGCACATGTCGAGCATCGACTTGGCGACGTCGACCTTGTAGGCGTGCAGGTGGCCTTCGAGACCCTCGAAGTCGCGCAGCACCTGCAGGCCGGTCGGGCGCAGGCCGCTCGCGCGCAGCGCGGCGATGGCGGCGGCTTCGCCGCCCGGATGGCCGACGAAATCCTGCGCCGACAGCACGATCTGCGTGAAGCCGGCGTCGCGCGCCGCGCGCAGCTTGCCCTCGAGGGTGCCGGCGAAGGTGATAGTGTTGACGCCGAAGTGATCGAGATTCATGGGGCGGGTTCTTTCCGGATGTTACAACAGCAGAGGAGGGCGTGATGCTCGGCCGCGCGGCGATTGCGATGTGGTGGGACATCACGCCCGAAGTCAAAGGCGAATTCGAGGACTGGCATTCGCACGAACACATGCCCGAGCGGCTCGGCATCCCGGGCTTCCTGCGCGGCAGCCGCTGGCGCGCGCTTTCGGGCGAGCCGTCCTATTTCGTCATGTATGAAGCCGCGAGGCTGGCCACGATCACCGGAGGCGCCTACCTGGAACGCCTGAACCATCCATCGCCCTGGTCGGTGAAATTGATGCCGCACCACCGCAACATGGTGCGGAGCCTGTGCCGCGTGCGCGCGAGCTTCGGCGGCGGGTTGGCGCGCGCGATGGCGACGATCCGGTTCTCGCCGCTGCCGCGCAAAGCCAGGCGCCTTTCGCAATGGCTGGCCGGCGACGCGATGCCGGCACTGCCGGGGCGCAAAGGCCTCACCGCCGCACACCTGCTCGAATCGCAGCCGATGGCCGGCGCGCCGCAGACCACCGAGCAGAAAATCCGCGGCGGGGATGCGGTCGCCGACTGGGCGCTGCTGATCGGCGGCTACGATGCCGAAGCCGTGCAGGCCGTTGCAAACGGAATGGCGGCGGATTCGCTCGCGGCACATGGCGCTGCGCCCGCCGCGAGCGCGGCTACCTACCGGCTCGCCTACTCATTGATTCCCAGGGAGCTTGCTAAAATTGCGGGATGACGCAAAGAACCGCATGACCGATCGGTACGCCGTCATCGGCAACCCGATCGAGCAGAGCAAGTCGCCGATTATCCACAGCGCTTTCGCCAGGGCCACCGGGCAGAATCTCGAGTACGCGAAGCTCCTCGGTCCGCTGGATGGATTCGCCGATGCCGTGCGTGCTTTCCGCGGCGCCGGCGGCCGCGGCATGAACGTCACCACGCCGTTCAAGCTCGAGGCGTTCGAGCTGGCCGACGAGCGCACCGAGCGCGCGCAGCTCGCCGGCGCTGTCAATTCCCTCAAGCTCGAAGCGGGCCGCATCCTGGCCGACAATTTCGACGGCATCGGACTGGTCAACGACATCCAGCGCAACCTGGGGATCTCGCTCGCCGGCAAGCGCGTGCTGATGCTTGGCGCCGGCGGCGCGGCGCGCGGCGCGTTGCAGCCTTTCCTCGCGCAGAAGCCGGCCGAGCTGGTGCTGGTCAACCGCACCGTCGAAAAAGCCAAGGCGCTCGCGGAGCAGTTCAAGTCCCACGGGCCCCTGATCGGCTGCGGTTACGGCGACCTGAGGCGCGGGCGGCACTTCGATCTCGTCGTCAACGCCACCTCGGCGAGCCTGCGCGGCGAGCTGCCGCCCCTCGAATTCGAAGTCTGCTCGGAAGCCGGCCTCGCCTACGAGCTCGCCTACGGCAAGGGCCTGACCCCGTTCCTGCGCATGGCGCGCGACGCCGGCGCGCCGCGCCTGGCCGACGGCGTGGGCATGCTGGTCGAGCAGGCGGCCGAGGCTTTCCTGTGGTGGCGGGGCGTGCGCCCCGACACTTCCGCAGTAGTCAAACAACTCACGGTGCCACTCTCATGACGATGAAAATCCTGGTGCTGAACGGCATCAACCTCAACATGTTCGGCAAGCGCGACCCGAAGCAGTACGGCACCATCACGCTGGCGCAGATCGACGCCAGGCTGAAGGCGCTCGGCAGGGAACTCGGCGCGCAGGTGACGAGCTTTCAGACCAACGACGAAGGCAGGATGTGCGAGCGCATCCACCGCGCCTACGCCGAGAAAGTCGACGCGGTGCTAATCAATGCCGGGGCCTGGACGCACTACAGCTACGGAATCCGCGACGCGCTGGCGATCCTTACCGCACCGGTGTTCGAAGTGCACATGTCGAACATCCATGCGCGCGAGGAATTCCGCCACCACTCGGTCATAGCGGGGATTGCGAAGGGGCAGATCGCCGGCTTCGGCGTGGACAGCTACCTGCTCGCGCTGCGCGCGGCGGTATCCGCCCTGCGGCAGGCAAAAACACCCAAGTCGTAGGCAGTACCATCCGGCAGGCGCTCATGCTGCATTGCGGCATGAACTGCGTCTTGCCTCGAATTGGCGGTCCTGTTAAATTCAACTGACAGGTTCGTTAATTCAGGAATTCTCAGGAATTTCTCTCCACAATATGGCCGTACAGGTTGCCGAACGCAACGTCGCAATGCGCAAGCCCAAGGCGCCCGAGGCGAACCGCGAGCGCATCGTCCGGGCCGCCATCGACGAATTCGCGTCGCGCGGCTTCAAGGGCGCGAGCATGGACGCGATCGCGGCCCGCACCCACACGACGCGGGCGATGATCAACTACTACTTCGGCAGCAAGGAAAAGCTCTACCTGTCGGTGCTCGAGCACGTCTACGCCGAGATCCGCGAGGCGGAGAGCCATCTCGACCTGGACCATCTCGCGCCGGTCGACGCCATCCGCCGGGTCGTGGAGTTCACGTTCCGCTACTACGTCGAGCACGAAGGCTTCGTGCGCCTGGTGGTGGCCGAGAACCAGGCGAAAGGGCGCTACCTGAAGAAATCCCACGCGATGCGCACGCTCAACCGCACCATCATCGACACGCTGGGCGGCATCGTCGCGCGCGGCCAGGCCGATGGCAGCTTTCGCCGGGAGATCGACCCTGTCGACGTCCACATGATGATCGCGGCGCTCGGCATGTTCAACGTCACCAACCAGCATACTTTCTCGGCCATCTTCCAGCGCGACATGGGCGCGAAGGGAGATGTGGACAGGCGCCGCGCGATAGTCACTGAAGTGGTTCTCAATTACCTGAAGAAAACTTAAGAGGAGATAGACATGAATTTCAAGATCGATCGTCGTTCGGCACTCAAGGCAGGCGCCGCGCTCGCGGCTTCGACCGCCTTTCCCGCATGGTCGCAGGCCAAGACCAAGCTGCGCTTCGCCGCCGTCTTCTCCGACAAGGACATCCGCGCCGACATGGTGCGGATGCTCGCCAAGGACGTCGGCGGCGATTTCGAGATCGAAACGTTCTTTGGCGGTTCCCTGTTCAAGCAGGGCACCGAGCTGGTCGCCCTCCAGCGCGACAACCTGGAGGTGGGCAACATCGCGCCGCAGGACATTTCCAAGCAGATCCCGGCGTGGTCCATCCTGACGTCGGCGTACTTGTTCCGCGACGCCGGCCACCTGTCCCGCTTCTGGTCGAGCGACCTGGGCGCGCAGTACAAGAAGGAGGCCCAGGACAAGGCGAACGTCCATGTTCTCGCGCCGACCTTCTTCGGCACGCGGCAGGTGGGGCTGAAGGTGAAGAAGAAGATCAACACGCCCGCGGACCTGGCCGGCATCAAGCTCAGGATGCCCCCGGGCGACGCCTGGCAGCTCCTCGGCCGCTCGATCGGCGCGAATCCGACGCCGATGGCCTACGCCGAAACCTATACCGGCCTGCAGACCGGTGCGATCGACGGCCAGGACAATCCGTTGCCCAACGTGCAGAACATGAAGTTCTACGAGGTGATGTCGCAGATCGTGCTGACCTCGCACCTCATCGGCTACGACCTGCTGTGCATGAACGTGAAGGCTTGGAACGCAATGGGCGCCGCCAAGCAGAAGTCCTTCCAGTCCGCGGTCGACAAGGCAGTCGCCTGGAGCGTGACCGAGCACCAGAAGCGCGAGCAGGAGCTCGCCGACGGCTTCAGGAAGCAGGGACTCGAGGTCTACGCGCCGGACGTCAACGCGTTCCGCGCGAACGCGCAGAAGGTCTACTTGGCTTCCGACGAGGCCAAGGAATGGCCGGCCGGCATGCTGCAGAAGATCAACGCCATCAAGTAATTCCCAGCCGCAAACCCCGGTGCCGCCGCCAGCGGCGCTGGGGCGCGCAACCGAGGAGGAGCAGCTATGTCGAGACAACCGGGGCGCCGTGCGCTCCTGGGCTGTGCTTTCGCGCTGCCGGCGGGATCAACGGGCCGTAGCAGCGCCGGAAGACGGCGATGATCGCGTTTCTGCGGAAATTCGGGCCCTGGCTGCACCGCCGCGCGGAGAACGTCGCCGCGGGCATGCTGGCGGTGATGTTCGTGGCCTTCATCCTGCAGATCGTGTTCCGCTACGTCTTCAACTTCCCGGTCGGCTGGAGTTCCGAGCTGACGGTGATCATGTGGCTGTGGCTGGTGCTATGGGGCTCGGCCTTCGTGCTGACCGAGAAGGAGGAGATCCGCTTCGATCTCATCTACAGCGCGGTGAGCCCGCGCACGCGCATCGGCATGGCGATCCTTTTCTCGCTCGCCATCGTGATCCTGTACGGCGCCTCGCTCAAGGGGTCGTACTCCTACGTGAGCTTCATGAATGTGGAGAAGTCGTCCTATCTCAAGATCCCGCTCAACTGGCTTTATTCGATCTATTTGGTGTTCCTCGTCGCGATCATCGCGCGCTACACCTGGCTGCTGGTGCGGTTGCTGCGCGGCAAGGACCCCCAGCCGGCCGACCTGACAAAGGTGAGCTCCGGCCTGTGAGCGTTCCTTTCGCCTACGCCCTGGCAATGATCGTTGCCCTCAGCCTGCTCGGGCTGCCCATCGGGCACGCCATGATCGCCGGGTCGATCCTCTATCTGTGGACCGCGGGCCTCGACATGGGCACCGCCGCCGAGCAGCTGCTCAACGGCATGTACTCGAGCTTCGTGCTGCTCGCCATCCCGCTGTTCATCCTCGCCGCCGAGTTCATGAACAGCGGCAGCATCATGGATCGCCTGCTGCGCTTCTGCAATGCGCTGGTCGGGCGGTGGCGCGGCGGCCTCGCCCAGGTCAACGTGCTGCAGAGCGTCGTCTTCTCCAGCATGTCGGGCTCCGCCCTTGCCGACGCCGCGGGGTCCGGCAAGCTCATGCAGTCGCTCATGACGCGCGACGGCAAGTACACGCCGAGCTACGCCGCGGCCCTGACCGCGGTTTCCTCGGTCATAGGACCGATCATCCCGCCTTCGATCCCGCTGGTGCTGTTCGCGCTGGTTTCGGACACCTCCATCGGCTACCTTTTCCTCGCCGGCATCGTCCCGGGCCTGCTCATCGGCGCCGCGCAGTCGGGCCTGATCGCCTACACTGCCAGGAAGAGAAACTTTCCGGTCGAGGCCAAGGTGCCGCTGCGCGAGCTGCCGCGCGTCACCTGGGAGGCCTTTCCGGCGCTGATGATGCCGGTGATCCTGCTCGGCCTGCTCTACAGCGGGGTGACCACGCCGACCGAGGCCGCCGCGGCCGCGGCGTTCTATGCGCTGGCCATTTCGGCGTTCCTCTATCGCAGCATCGGCTGGGGCGACGTCTACCATTCGCTGTTGACGAGCGCGCGCATCACCATTTCGATCGGCATGCTGATCGCCGGCGCGCTGGTGTTCAACTATGTCATCACGATCGAGAACATTCCGAAGACCCTCAGCGCGGCCCTGCAGGCCTACCAGCTCTCGCCGTGGACCTTCCTGCTCGCCGCCAACATCCTGCTGCTCGTCCTCGGCTGCTTCCTCGAGGGCACGACGATCCTGCTGGTGATCGTTCCGGTGCTGTTGCCGACCGCGCACGCGCTCGGCATCGACCCGGTGCACTTCGGCGTGGTCTGCGTCGTCAACATCATGGTCGGCCTGGTCACGCCGCCCTATGGGCTGCTGCTGTTCATGATGGTCAAGATCGCGGAAGTGCCGCTCAAGGATCTGGTGCGCGATGTGATGCCCTTCCTCTATGTGACGATCACGGCCCTCGCGTTGATTACCTTCATCCCGGAGATCGTCCTCTGGCTGCCGCGGCTCCTTGGCTACAAGGGCTGAGGCTCGCCCGATGACGCGCCGCCAGCCATGAAAAAACTGCTCCTGGGCCTGATCGGCGCGGGGATCCAGCGCTCCCTCGCTCCCGCGTTGCAGGAGGAGGAGGCGCGCCATCACGGGCTGCGGCTGCACTACCAGCTGATCGACCTCGACGCCGCGGGCGTGGACGCGGAGGAGCTGCCCGGACTGATCACGGCCGCGCGCATCATGGGATTTGCGGGCCTCAACATCACCTATCCGTGCAAGCAGCTGGTCATGCCGCTGCTCGACGATATCTCCGAGGAGGCGCGTTCCATCGGCGCGGTCAACACCGTGGTGCGCGAAGGCAAGCGCCTGGTCGGGTACAACACCGACGGGCCCGGCTGGAGCTGGGGCTTCCGTCGCGCCCTGCCGCGCGCCGACCTGGCGCGCGTCGTCCTGCTTGGCGCGGGCGGGGCGGGGTCGGCATGCGCGGACGCGGTGCTGCGCCTGGGGGCGGAGCGCCTGATCGTGGTGGACCAGGAAGCGGCGCGCGCGGATGAACTCGTGCTGCGCCTGAACAGCCATTTCACCGGCAACCGGGCGAGCGCGAGCCGCGATGCGGCCGCGGCCCTGAAGGACGCAACCGGTCTTATCCAGGCCACGCCGGTGGGCATGGCGAAACTGCCCGGGATGCCGGTTTCCGAAAAATTGCTCAGGCCGGCGATGTGGTACGCGGAGGTCGTCTACGTGCCGCTCGAAACCCAGCTGCTCAAGGCCGCGCGCCGCATCGGCTGCGCGACGGTCGACGGCGGCCACATGAACGTCGGCCAGGCGGTCGGCGGCTTCAAGCTGTTCACGGGCCTGGAAGCCGACGTCGCCCGCATGGACGCCCATTTCCGGCGGCTCGTGACGCAGGAATCGAAGGAGGAGGTTGCATGAAAGCCATATTTTCGCCCGCGGTGTCGCTGATGCTCCGCCTCTCGAACCCGCACAAGCTGCCCTTCATGCTGGCGATTTTCTTCCTGCCCCTGGCGATCCTGTACTACGCGACCGGCGACCAGGCGTCGACGGCGGTGAAGCTCTGGGTCGCGGGCGGGGTGCTGTTCGGGATCTACATCATGATGGCGTTCTACCTCCAGGCCAACGTGGGCTGGACCAAGGTGCTCGGCCCGTTCGAGCGGCTCGCCGAGGGCGACCTGACGGGCAAGGTGGATACGACCGGGCTGGGCGGGCATTTCGGCCTGTTCCTGCGCCTGCTGGGCGACATCAACCGCAGCCTCGGCACGATCGTGGCGCAGGTGCGCTCGAGTTCGCATACGGTCGCGCTCTCGGCGAAGGAGATCGCCGAGGGCAACGCCAATCTTTCCCGGCGCACCGAGCAGCAGGCCTCGACGCTCGAACAGACCGCCGCCGGCATGGAAGAGCTCTCGTCGACCGTCAAGCACAACGCCGAGAACTGCAAGCTCGCCTCGGAACAGGCGCAAAGCGCCAACGGCATCGCGCGCGACGGCGCCCAGAAGGTGCATGAGGTCGTCCAGGTGATGGGCAGGATCGAGCAGAGCTCCAAGCGCATGGCGGAAATCATCGGCGTCATCGAAGGCATCGCCTTCCAGACCAACATCCTTGCCCTCAATGCCGCGGTGGAGGCGGCGCGGGCGGGTGAACAGGGGCGCGGCTTCGCGGTCGTGGCGAGCGAGGTGCGCGCGCTGGCGCAGCGCAGCGCCGGCGCCGCGAAGGAAATCAAGGCCCTGATCGAAGAATCGGTCGCGCAGGTCGCGGAGGGCGGCCGGCAGGCGGCCGCCGCGGGCAAGGTGATCGACGATATCGTGACCAGCGTGCAGCGCGGCAACCAGCTGGTGAGCGAGATCGCGGCGGCGTCGGCCGAACAGAGTTCCGGCGTCGATGAGATCAACCGCGCGATCGTGCAGCTCGAGACCGTGACGCAGCAGAATGCCGCGCTGGTGGAGGAGGCCACCGCCCGGTCCCACCTGTTCCAGGGCGAATCCGATCGCCTGACGGAGATCGTCGCCCGCTTCAAGATCGCGGAAGAAGCGCAGGCGGAAGCAGACCGCGCGCCCGCGCCAGGGGTCGAGCCCGTTTCCGGCCCGCTCCCGCGGCTGGCGAGGCCTCAGGTCATGCGCGCAGGTGGCTTACGACCAGTTCGAAGGTAACGCCGCCCAGATAGACCTGGGTGAGGGCGCCCTTGCTGCTCGGCTGCACGGCGCCATGATCGACGAACACGACGCCGCGCTTCTGCAGCGCCTTGACGGCGGCGGGGACGTCCGGCGCGCCCAGGCCCACCCGCACCAGGCCTTCCTCCCAGTGGATATCCTCGGCGCCCTGCGGCGGCTCCAGCAGCTGCAGGTAGAACTTGTGGCACGGGCTCTCCAGCAGCGTGCCCTTGGGCAGGACGCCGAAGTACTTGCCTTCGGGCAGTTCCGAGAATCCGAGCAGGTGGCGGTAGAAATCGATCCAGGCGGCGCTGCGGTCGTCCTGCACCGTCTGCACCACGCCGAACCAGTGCAGCCCGGCGATCGCGGGAACCTCGACCGGCACGCCGGGTAGCGGCACGAAGTCGACGTCGTAGATCGAAAAATCCCGGTAGCGGTCGACGAAGTAGAGCAGGCTGTCGCCGGCGCCATGGATGCCGGGAATATGCAGTTCCATCGCGGCGGCGCGCGTCGGCATCTCCCAGGCGCCGAGGTCGAGCGAGTGGCGGTAGGCGTCGCCGGCGTCGCGCACGCGCAGCGCGATCGCCGCGAGTTCCGGCGTGTCGCTGGCGGCCCCGTCCGCGTTGACGATCAGGTTCATCGCGCCCTGGCGGTAGAGCATCACCTCGCGGGAGCGGTGGCGCGCGACCGGCGCGTAGCCCATCTGCTGCAGCAGCGCGCCGAAGGCCTGCGGCTGCGACGTGGCGTACTCGATGAACTCGATGCCGTCGATGCCGAGCGGATTGCTGGGCTCCGGATTGCGTTCCTTTGCTGTCATGGCGTTCCCTTCCGGGTGCGAGTTCAGGTCGATCGAGTCTTGTTCAGGCAACCAGCTGCGCACCGAGGTCGCGTGCCGCCTCCTGCAATGGCGGAAGATACAGCGATTTCATGTCGCGCAGCGTGACGCGGCCGGCCTGCACGATCACGTTCATGCCGGCGACCACCCTGCCGGCGGCGTTGCGCACCGGCACCGCGATCGAGCGCACCCGCAGCTCCATCAGCTGGTCGGCGATGGCGTAGTCGGCGGCGCGCACCGCCTTGAGCTGCTCGAGCAGCTTCTGCCTGGAAGTGATGGTGCGTTCGGTAAACGGCCGCAGTTCCGCCTTTTCCAGGTAGGACTGCAGGTCCTTGTCGGAAAGGTTGGCGAGCAGGACATAGCCGATCGAGGTGCAGTGGGCCGGCAGGCGGCTGCCGGCGTTGAGCGTGACCGAGATGATGCGCGAGGTCACCGAGCGCGCGAGGTAGAGGATTTCCTCTCCGTCGAGCGTGGCGAGGGAGCAGGATTCCTGCACCGCGTCGCTGACCCGGTCGAGGAACGGCTGGGCGGCCACCACCAGCGGCGTGGAGGAAAGGTAGGCGTGGCCCAGGCCGAGGAGCTTGGGCTGGAGCGAATAGCCGCGCCCGTCTTCGCTAGCCACGTAGCCCAGCCGCCCGAGGGTATAGAGGCAGCGGCGCACCGCGGCGCGCGGGATGCCGGTCTTCTGGCTGAGCTGCGCGATTGACATGTGGCGCTTGGCGCGCGAGAAACCCCGGATCACCGCCAGGCCGCGCGCGAGCGAACTCATGAAATTCGGATCGCCGGCGACCTGCTCGATTTCTTTCAGGGTATCCATGAAGTAAGGTGCGATCAGCCCGGTGCAGATTCGGTGCGATTATCGCCAAGAGAATCGATAATCGCCCTTGACGTCATCATAAGCCCACTCCTAGGATGATGTCGAGGATATGGGAGGTCCACTGCAGATCGGCATACTCGGCGCCGCGCGCATCGCGCGCCTGTTCAATGGTTTCTGCCTGGCATGGCCACGGCGGTGAGGCGCGTGGTCACCGGCCATCATCCCGATGGCCGCTCGACGGTGCTCATGGACGGTCCGGCGCCCAACGTCAGGCAGAGGCAGGCGGGAAATGCGTCTACGCTGCTATGGGTCACCGACGAAAGCCCGGCGCATGTGTCCGCGCCCGGTGATCGGGCGGCGAGGGACATCGGCGTCGCTCCACCTTCGCAAGGAAGCGTCTTCCGGCTTGCGGAGTTCCCGCCCGGCTTTGGAACGGACCTGCGCGGCAAGGAGGCCCTGGCGGACCTGGCAATCGCATCCGAAGTCATCCCGGGCCATCGCCATCCCGACCCAGGCGTGCACCGCACCCGGACGATCGATTACGTCATCGTGCTCGAGGGCGAGATCTGCCTGCTGCTCGACGACTCGGAACTATTGCTGAAGGCGGGGGACGTCGTCGTCCAGCAGGCGACCAATCACGCCTGGATCAACCGCGGCAGTGCGGTGTGCCGGCTCGGCATGGTTTTCATCGATGCCGAGGAGCCGGAGCAGATGCTCCAATCGAAAGAAAAATAGCGGCTCGCAGGGCGACACTAGCGCCATTGTGCGCCGCCAACCCTTAACATGGAACCTCTATGAAACCTGTCGCAGCCAAAGGCATCGAGTTCGTCGGTCACTCGGACATGGGGGGGCGCAGCGACGGCGTGCAGGTCATGGTCCATCGCGGCTACGCCTACGTCGGCCACGGCTTCAGCAACGGCATCACCACGCTCGACGTGCGCGACCCGAAGAACCCGAAAGTGGTCGACTTCATCGCCTGCCCGGCCGGCACGCGCGCCTTCCACCTGCAGACTCACGACGACCTGCTGCTGGCGGTCAACGGGCCGAGCGTCTGGACCATGCAGCAGTTCCAGGGGAATGAAAAAGCCTATTTCGGCGGCTCGCCGGCCGACCGGCTGAAGGGCACCGGGGTCGAGTTCGCCTCGGGCATCCGCGTCTACGACATCTCGAAGCCGGAAAAGCCGCGCGAGATCGGCTTCATGCCGGTGGAGGGCCTCGGCCCGCACCGCATCTGGTACGTGGGCGGGAAATACGCGTACGCGTCGATCCATTTCGCCGATTTCACCGACCACGTCCTGGCCGTCATCGACATGTCGGATCCCACGAAGCCGAAGGTCGTCGGCCGCTGCTGGCTCCCGGGCATGTGGAGCGGCGGAGGCGAGACGCCGGCCTTCCCGGCGGGAAAGCGCATCGCGCTGCACCATGCGCTGGTCGACGGCAACATCGCGTACGCCGCGTGGCGCGACGGCGGCATGGCCGTGATCGACGTCGCCGACGCGGCGAAGCCGAGGATCCTCGTGCACCGCATGCCGCAGCCGGGCGGCGGCGGAACGCATTCGCCGCTGCCGCTGCCGGACCGCAAGCTGCTCATCCTCGCCGACGAGCCGACCTTCGCCAACTGCAAGGAAGGGCGGCGCCATATCTCGGCGTACGACATCCGCGAGCCATCCAATCCGGTGCTCGGCGCACGCTTCCCGGAGCCGGGCGAAGCCGACTACTGCGCCAAGGGCGGCTTCTTTGGACCGCACAACCTGCACGAGAACCGTCCCGGCGCTTTCCAGAGTTCGAAGCTCATTTTCGCCACCTACTACAATGCAGGCGTGCGGGTGTACGACATCGAGGATTCCGCCAGGCCGCGCGAAGTTGCGTTCTACGTGCCGCAGAATCCGGCGAAGATGGCGGATCCGCGGCCCAACCGGCCGCAGGTCCTCCAGACGGCCGACTGCTACGTCGACAAGAGCGGGCTCATGTTCCTGACGGACCAGAACGCAGGGCTCAACATATTGCAGTACAAAGGCTGAAAATCACCTTAAAGAGGGAGAGGATATGAAAGCGAACTGGAAAGCAACCGCAATAGCCGGAATGCTCGCGCTCGGCGCGGCGCCGGTGCAGGCGCAGCAGACGGTGTTCATGCCCATCGTGATCGAGGTCTCGGGCGGGGGCGCCGTGTCGGGCACCAACTTCCGCGACGGCGCGCTCATGGCGATCGATGAAGTCAACGCGAAGGGCGGCATCCTCGGGCGCAAGATCGATGCTCCCGTGAGCGACACCCAGAGCAACCCGGGCGTCTCGCGCGCGCAGGTGCAGAAGGCGATCGACGGCAATCCCTACGTCATCCTCGGCCCGGTGTTCTCCGGCTCGGTGAAGGTGAACATGGTGCTCGCGCAGCAGGCCGAGGTCCCGCAGTTCACCGGCGCGGAAGCCGCCGAGATCACGCAGATGGGCAACGACTACATCTTCCGCACTTCCTTCGGCCAGCAGGCGAGCATGCCGAAGATGGCGAAGTTCGTGGCGGATGGCATGAAGGCGAAGTCGGTGGCGTTCCTCTGGGTGAACAACGACTACGGCAAGGGCGGGCGCGACGTCTTCTTCAAGGAGATGGCGGCGCGCAACATCAAGATCACCGCCGACGTCTCGACCGAGTCGGGGCAGGTCGACTTCGCCGCCGACATCGTCAAGATGAAGGCGTCCAACGCCGACGTGATGTTCATCTACACCAACGAGGAAGAGTGCGCGCGCGTGCTGATCGAGGCGCGCAAGCAGGGCGTGAAGCAGCCGATCATCGGCGAGACCAACGTCATCAGCCAGAAGGTGATCGACCTCGCGGGCGCGGCAGCCACCGGCGCGAAGGGGCATGTCGGCCTCACGGCCGACGCGCCGATCCCGGCGGTGCTCGAGTTCCGCGACAAGTTCCAGAAGCGCTTCAAGTACCTGCCCGACCATAACGGCATCAAGGGCTACACCGCCGTCTACGCGGTGAAGCACGCGACCGAGAAGCTGGGCAAGTTCGACCGCAAGGCGCTGGCCAAGCTGATGCATGGCCTGACCATCACGCCCGCGCAGGAGCCGGGCATCCTGATCGAGACCACCTGGGACGGCAAGGGCGACATCGACCGCATCAGCTTCCTGGTCGAAGTGGCCGGCGGCAAGCAGAAGGTGGTGGAGACCCTGCCGAAGCTCGGCAAGTAGCCGCCGGGCAGGCAGTCCTGGCCGACTTCCTTCAGCTCGCGATCGCGGGGATCGCGACCGGCGGCATTTACGCGCTGGTCGCGATCGGCTTCGTCCTGCTCTGGCAGACCTCGCAGACCATCAACTTCGCGCAGGGCGAGTTCGTGATGGTGCCGGCGTTCTTCGTGCTGGCGGCGATGCGCTTCGGCGGTGCTTCCTTCGAGGTGGCGCTGCTGATCGGCCTCGTCGTCGCGCTGCTGGTGCTGGGCCTGCTGTTCAAGAAGATCGTGGTGGATCCGATGCTGCGCCACGGCGTCCTGCCGCTGGTCATCTCCACCCTCGGGTTCTCGCTGCTCTTCAAGGAGGGCGTCAAGGAGTTCTACGCCGCCGAGGCGCAGTCGTTTCCGTCGCCCTGGGCGACGACCAACCTCTCGATCGGCGGCGCGGCCATCTCGGCGCAGAGCCTGGTGATCATCGCGGTGGCGGTCACGGCCGTCGGGCTGCTGCAGTATTTCCTCGGCGCGACGCACACCGGCCGGCAGATGCAGGCCACGGCGCAGAACCCGGTGCTGGCCCGCGTGCTCGGCATTCCGGTCGAACGCATGATCCTCTTCACCTTCCTGATCAACGCCGCGCTGGTGACGCTCGCCTCCATCCTGGTCAGCCCGATCTACCTCGCCAAGTTCACCAACGGCGACACGCTGGGCCTCGCGGCATTCGTCGCCGCGATCGTCGGCGGCTTCAACCAGGTGCGGGGCGCGATCGTCGGCGGCCTGCTGCTCGGCATCATCGACAACTTCGTCGCGGCGTACTGGTCGGCGCAGTACCGCGCTGCAATCCCGCTCTTCCTGCTCATCGTCGTCATCCTCTGGCGTCCGCAGGGGCTGCTCGGCCGCGCCGAGGAGCGCACGGTATGAAGAAGGCGCTGCTGGCGCTTTTCCTGGTCATCCTGGTCGCGGTACCGTTCTTCCTGAAGCCGTACGGCCTCTACCTCATCAGCCTCTGGGTGGTGATGACGATCGCCGCGATCGGCCTCAACCTGACCCTCGGCTACGCGGGGCAGATCTCGCTCGCCCAGGGCTCCTTCGTCGGCATCGGCGCCTACACGGCCGCGATTCTCACCACGCATGGCTGGCCGTTGTGGTCGGCATTCCTCCTCGCGATCGCGATCTCGCTCGTGATCGGCTGGGTGCTCGGCTACCCGGCGCTGCGCGTGCAGCACCACTACCTCGCCTTCGTCACGCTTTCGTTCGCCACGCTCGTGTACCTCGTCATGCGCAACGAGGAATGGCTCACCAAGGGGGTCTACGGCATCTCCGGGATCCCGCGGCCGGAACTGTTCGGGTGGTCGACCAGGGGCGCGGTGGAATTCTACTTCTTCTGCCTCGGGGTGCTGGCGCTCGTTTCCGCGGCGACGTGGTGGCTGGTGCGTTCGCCCTGGGGGCGGGCGTTCACCGCGTTGCGCGAGAACAGCATCCGCGCCAACTCGCTCGGCGTCGACACCCGCCGCTATACCCTGATGGCGTTCGCCATCGGCTCCGCGCTCGGCGGGATCTCGGGCGTGCTCTACGCGCCGCTGCTGCAGTTCATCGAGCCGAACGCGTTCGCCCTCGGCCTGTCGCTCAGCCTGCTGCTCATGGTGATGGTCGGCGGCTCGGGGTACTTCATGGGGCCGTTCCTCGGTGCCGCGGTGTCGGTGCTGCTGCCGGAGTGGACGCGCTTCACCGGCAACCTGTATCTCATTTACTACGCGCTTGGCGTAATGGCCCTGATGGCTTTCTGCCCCACCGGTTTGCTTGGGCTAGGCGAGCGGGTTTTCAAAAGATGAATTCGGTATTGCAAGTCCGCGACGTCGCCAAGTCCTTCGGCGGCATCCATGCGGTGAACGGCGTCTCCTTCGACGTGCGCGAGGGCGAGATCCTCGGCCTGATCGGGCCGAACGGCTCGGGCAAGTCGACGCTCTTCAACTGCATCCTCGGCCAGCTCACGCCCACCGCCGGCGAAGTGCGGATCGACGGCAAGCCGATCACCGGCAAGCGGCCCTGCGAGCTCAACCGCCTCGGCGTCGGCCGCACCTTCCAGCTGCTGCAGGTCTTCCCGCAGCTCACGGTGCGCGAGAACCTGGTGCTGGCGGGCCAGGAGCACCAGGGCTCGATGTGGTCGCGCCTGATCGGGCGCCGCGACGCGGGTCAGGGCGCCGCCGCCGACCGCATGATCGAGTTCTTCCGCCTCTCGAAGCTCGCCGAGGAGAAAGCGGGCGCGCTCAGCTACGGCCAGCAGAAACTGCTCGATGTCGCGATGGCGTTCATGGCCGGGCCGCGCCTGGTGCTGCTTGACGAGCCCGCCGGCGGCGTCAACCCGACCATGCTCTCGGGCCTGCGCGAGCGGCTGCGGGAGATCAATGCCAAGGACCACGCCACCTTCGTCGTCATCGAGCACAACATGGAGTTCGTGATGTCCCTGTGCACGCGCATCCTCGTGCTCGCCGAGGGGCGCATCATCGCCGAGGGCACGCCCGAGCAGGTCCGCGGCAACCCCGCCGTCATCGAGGCCTACCTTGGCGGCTGAGGAAACCGGCCAGGCGCTCCTCGAGCTGGAGGACGTCGTCGCCGGCTACGGCGAGCTCACGGTCCTGAACGGCACCCGCCTGCAGGCGCGGCGCGGCGCGATAACGACGGTCATCGGCCCCAACGGCGCCGGCAAGTCTACCGTGTTCAAGACCGTCTTCGGCCTGCTGCCGGTGCGCTCCGGGCGCATCGTCTTCGAAGGGCGGGAAGTGACGAACTTCAGCCCGCGCAAGCTCCTCGAGCTGGGGATCTCCTACGTGCCGCAGGGGCGGAACATCTTTCCCGAGCTGAGCGTGCGCCACAACCTTGAGCTGGGCGCGACCGCCGCGCCCGCAGGCATCGACGTCGCGGCGCGCATCGAGTCGGTCATGGACCGCTTCGCGGTGCTGCGCAGGCGCGCCGGCGCGCAGGCCTCCACGCTTTCCGGCGGGGAGCAGAAGCAGCTCGAGATCGCGCGCAGCCTGCTGCTCGACCCGAAGCTGATGCTGATCGACGAGCCCTCGATCGGGCTCTCGCCGCTGCTGGTGCAGGAAACCTTCTCCATCCTCCAGGACCTGCGCGCGAAGGGCATGTCGATCCTGATGGTCGAGCAGAACGCAAAGCGCGCGCTTGAGATCTCGGATTTCGGGATCGTGCTCGAGCTCGGCCGCACGCGCATGAGCGGCGAAGCGCGCGCGATCCTCGCCGATCCCAAGGTCGGGCAGCTGTTCCTCGGCGGCGTACTCGCCGCAGAATGATCTATCGGGGCGCGCCGAACCCGAACAGGCGCCGCGGCGTTTCCCACAGTATTGCGTGGCGCGCGGCGGGGTCTGGAACCAGGCGCTCGAAAAGCGTGAGCAGCGGGCCGTAGTCGATGCGCGCCGGCGCGAGCAGGAACGGCCAGTCCGAGGCCCAGACCAGCTTGTCCGGGGTGTATGCGGCTAGCAGCGCGTTCACGTAGGCCGGGATATCCGGATGCGGGTGGGGCAAGGCCGAATACTTGGCGTATCCCGACAGCTTCGCGCAGGCACGGCCGGTCTCGGCCAGTTCCAGCAGGGCGGCAAATCCCGCCTGGCCGACGCCCGCCGCCGGTTCCGGGCGGCCGGCATGATCGAACAACAGGCGCGCGCCGCTGTCCCTGAGCAGCCCACGCATCGAGGCGAGCTGGTCGGCTTTCACCTGCACCTGTGCCCACATGCCGAGGTCGCGCAGGCGTTGGAGCAGGGGACCAATGTCGCGGTAATAATCGACGCCCAGGAGCGACGCGTTGAACGCGATGCCGACGACTCCCTGCGCCTTCAGTTCCTGGAGTTCGGCCAGGCCGGCATCGTTGCGGACGACCGCGACGCCCTTGTAGCGGCCCGCCCCCTGCGCGATCGCATCGAGCATGCAGCGGTTGTCCAGGCCATAGCCCGAATTGGGACCGACGAGGAGCGCGTGGCGGATACCGTGTGCGTCGAGCACATGGCCCAGCTGCGCGGTGGTGCCGATCTCCTGGGCGGTGGGCTTGTACCAGGCATCCGGCGCATAGGCAAAGCGCGCGGGATCGAGGACGTGCACATGGCAGTCGATCCTGGGCTGCAGCGAAACGCTTGCGTCGGCTCCTCGCGCCATGGCGGCGCCCAATATAATGGATTCGTGACGAAAAGCCGTATCGCTGTGGCCGGTGCCGGATATATCGGGCTTGCTCACATTGGCGTTGCCAGCAGGAGTCCGACTTGCACGCTGTCGGCCATCGTCGACCCTTCACCCGCAGCCGCGGCCGTCGCGGCGAAGGAAGCGGTGCCGCTTTACAGGTCTCTCGAAGAGCTGCTCGCGAAGGACCGGCCCGACGGCCTGATCCTCGCCACGCCCAACCAGCTGCACGTGCCGCAGGCCCTGCAGTGCGCCGAAGCCGGATTGCCGATCCTGCTGGAGAAGCCGATTGCGCCGACGGTCGCCGAGGGTGAACGCCTGCTGGAAGTCGTTGAACGGAAAAAAGCGAAGGTGCTGATCGGCCACCACCGCGCGCACAGTCCGATCATGAGCACCGCGAGGCAGGTCATCGAGCGCGGCACGCTGGGCAGGCTGGTCGCGGTCATGGGCAGCGCGGTCTTCCTCAAGCCCGACCAGTATTTTGCCGACGCGCCGTGGCGGCGCGAGGCCGGGGCGGGGCCGATCCTGCTCAACATGATCCATGAAGTGCACAACCTGCGCATGCTGTGCGGCGAGATCGCGGCGGTGCAGGCCTTCGGCTCCAATGCGGTGCGCGGCTTCGCGGTCGAGGACACGGTCGCCATCAACTTCCAGTTCGCGAGCGGCGCGCTGGGAACCTTCATGCTGTCGGACACCGCCGCCTGCGCGCGCAGCTGGGAGCAGACGTCGCGCGAGAACAGGGCCTACGCGTCGTATGACGACGAGGATTGCTACGTCATCGCCGGTACGCGGGGCAGCCTGTCGGTGCCTACGATGCGGCTCAAGAGCTATGCGCGCGACGAGGACCGCTCGTGGTGGAAACCGTTCGAGCAAGGCGTTGCGGACGTGGTGCGCGACGACCCGCTCAAATTCCAGCTGGAACATTTCGGCGCGGTGATCCGCGGCGAAGCGCAGCCGCTGGTGTCGGCCCGCGACGGGCTGGCCAACCTGCGCGTCACCGAGGCGATAGCCGAGGCGGCGCGTACCGGCCGGGCGGTCCGGACGGCCCCGCACTGAATACCGGAGCGACCAACACATGATCATCGAACGACAGGAAGACGTGACGCGCGCGGTGCTCGCGGAAATGCATCGCACGCCGGATGCGCGCACGAAGGAAATCCTGGCCGCCCTCGTGACGCACCTGCACGCCTTCGTGCGCGACGTGAAGCTCACCGAGAAGGAATTCCAGGCGGCGATCGGCTTGGTCAACGCGATCGGGCAGAAGACCACGGCCAGCCACAACGAGGCGATGCTGCTGTCGGGCTCGCTTGGCGTTTCGAACCTCGTCTGCCTGCTCAACAACGGCGCCCTCGGCACGCGGCCGACGCAGGCCAACAACCTGGGGCCCTTCTTCCGCGCAGGCGCGCCGCATTGCGAGAATGGCGCGTCGCTGCTGCGCTCGCCGACGCCGGGGCGGCCGCTGGACTTCAAGGGCTACGTCGTCGACGAAAAAAGCAATCCTGTCGCAGGTGCGGAGGTGGATGTGTGGCACTCATCGACGGTTGGCCTCTACGAAAACCAGGATCCGACGCAGGCCGACATGAACCTGCGGGGCAGGTTCACCACCGCGGCCGATGGCTCGTTCGCATTCCGCAGCGTCAAGCCGGCGGGCTATCCGGTGCCCATCGACGGGCCGACGGGCGTCCTGCTGGCGGCGCAGAAGCGGCACAACATGCGCCCCGCGCACCTGCACTTCCTCATCTACAAGCCCGGCTTCAAGACCATCGCGTCGCAGGTCTACGACCCCGAGGATCCGCATCTCGAAACCGACAGCCAGTTCGCCGTGACCAGGGCGCTCATCGGAAACTACACCGGACGCAGCGACGGCTCCTGCGCGCTGGAGTTCACTTTCGTGCTGGAGGCCGGCGTAGCGGGCATGCCGAAGGCGCCGATTACCGGCAAGGCCGCGGCCGCATGAAGCGCCAGATCGGCCTCGCTGCGCTGACGGTGCTCGAATTGCCGCCCGCCGAGCAGGTTTCAGTCGCGGCGGCCGCCGGCTACGATTTCGTCGGCCTGCGGCTGGTTCCGGTTGCCGGTCAGCCGGTCGTGCATCCGATCGACGTGCGCGAGATCGAAGCGCGCCTCGCCGCGACCGGCCAGCGCGTGCTCGACGTCGAGGTGTTCCGCCTGTCCGCGGAGACGAACGTGGCCGATTTCGAGCCGGCGCTGGCCGATTCCCAGCGCCTGGGCGCCAGCCAGCTGCTGGCGCACGGCGCCGATGCCGACGCATCGCGCCTCGCCGACAACCTCGGCCGCCTCTGCGATCTTGCCGGCGTCCACGGCATCGCGGTCAATCTCGAGCCGATGCCCTGGGTCGATGTTTCGACCGTGGCGCAGGCGAAGCGCCTGATCGCCGCCGCCGGCCGGAGCAACGCGGCCGTCCTCGTGGATCCGATCCATTTCTTCCGCGCCGACAATCGATTCGAAGACCTGGCAGGGCTTTCCTTCAACTACCTGCAGTTCTGCGATGCCGGGGCGGAGCGCCCATCGGACGCGACGGAACTCATGCGCCAGGCGCGCGGCGACCGGATGCTGCCGGGCGAGGGCGGCCTCGACCTGGCGGGACTGATGCGTGCCTTGCCGCCAGACCTGCCGATCTGCATCGAGTTGCCGCTCGCGAGGAAGCTCGATCCCGCGGCCCGCGCGCAGCTGGTGCTGGATGCGACGCGGAGATTTCTCCGGGCCGCCTAACGGCCCAGCGTGATGATGACGATGCCGAGCGCGATCAGCGCGATGCCCGACAATTCCATCGTGCTCAGGCGCTCCCGGAAGAGCTTGAGCGATACCACGTAGGAAAAGATCAGTTCCACAAGGCCCAGGGTGCGCACGTTCGCCGCGGCTTCGATGGCGAAGGCGGTGAACCAGCCGGCGGAGGCGGCGGCGCCCATGAACCCGGCGAACAGCGACGGCCGCCACTCGCGCACCACGCCCGCGACGGTCGCGGGCGAGCGCGCCAGGAGCCAGCCGCCGAGCGTCACGGTCTGCAGCGCGAGCGCGGAGGCCAGTGTCAATGCGGCCGCCGCGAGGTAGGACAGGTCGCCGAGCGCGAGCGCGGCGCCGCGGTAGCCGACAGCGGCAAAAGCGAACGCGGTACCCGATGCCAGGCCGAGCAGCGCCGGCTTGCCGGTCCAGCCGGAGAGCAGCGCGCGCAGCGGCCTGTCCTTGTCCGCGGGCGACAACAGCAACACGCCTACCGTGGCGCAGGCGATGGCGATCAGCGCCGCGGCGCCGACCCGGTCGCCGAGCGCGACGAACGCGAACACGGCGACCTGCATGACCTCGGTCTTCGAATAGGCGACGCCGAGCGCGAAATTGCGCTCCTGCATCGTGCGCAGGAGCAGCGCGGTGGCGGCGATCTGGGACAGCCCGCCGAGCAGCACCCAGGCGACAAACGCCAGCCCGGGCCGCGACGGCGCGTCGCCGGTGAACCTCAGGACCGCCCAGAGCCACAGGAGCGCGAACGGCAGGCCGTAGACGAAGCGCACCAGGGTCGCGCCGAGCGTGCCGAGCCTGGACGTGAGTCCGCGCTGGGTCGCGTTACGCAGCGTCTGCGCGAACGCCGCCCAGATCGTGACGGGAATCCAGAGCCAGTCCGGATAGTTCATAAAAGAAAAGGCCCGGTCGCCCGGGCCTACGAAAAGGAAAAGGCCCGCAAGCGGGCCTTTTTTCCTATTGCAGCAAGCCGCTGGATCAAAGAGGCTTGATGTTCGTCGCCTGGTCGCCTTTCGGGCCAGTCGTGATGTCGAAGGAAACCTTCTGGTTTTCCTTCAGGCTCTTGAAGCCCGAACCCTGGATGGCGGAGAAGTGCGCGAACACGTCCTTGCCGCCGCCATCGGGGGTGATGAAGCCAAAACCCTTCGCATCGTTAAACCACTTGACGGTTCCGGTTGCCATGTCTGATTGCCTCTCGAATAAAAATTGTAGATTTGGGCTTAAGCCCGCCTTGCCGGTACCACCAAGAAGATTAGCGCAGGGTTTTGTTTCTTTGACCAGCGGAAATTCATAGAGGAGGGATCCAGCGGCGCGATAATACACCAAAGGTAAAATCGCTTGCAAATATGAGACTGCGGCGCATCTGCGTCTATGGCGCCGGGGCGATCGGGGGGCACCTGGCGGCGAAACTCGCTGCCGCCGGGCACGATGTTTCGGTGGTGGCGCGCGGGGCCGCGCTGTCGGCGATCCGGGAAAATGGTGTTGCGCTGCGGGAGGGCGCGGGCCCCGGTGCCCGCACCATCGCGGGGCGAGTGCGAGCGAGCGACAGGCCCGCCGAACTCGGCGCGCAGGATGTCGTTTTCGTGACGACCAAGGCGACGGCGCTCGCCGGAATGGCTACCGGCATTGCCGCATTGTGTGACGCGGGAACCGCGTTCGTGTTCGTGCAGAACGGAATTCCCTGGTGGTATTCCCAGGGCCTCTCGAGCGCGCGTCCCCGGCCGCCGGACCTGTCGCGACTCGATCCCGGCGGCGTGCTGGCGCGCGCGATCGCTCCGGAACGCGTGATTGGCGGGGTGGTTTATTCCTCCAATGGCGCGGCCCGGCCGGGCGTGGTCGTGAATCACACCGCGGGGTCGAACATGCTGGTGGTCGGCGAGACCGACGACCGGCAGTCGGAGCGGATCGAGGCATTGCGCGCACTGCTCGGCGCGGCGGAATTGCATTCCCCGGCGGCGGGCGATATCCGGCAGTCGGTGTGGGACAAGCTGCTGCTCAATTTCGGTTCCGGCCTGTGCGTCCTCATCGGCGAGCCGATCAGCGGGCTCGTGGCGGACCCGGCGCTGCGCGCCGTGCGTGCCCGCCTCATCGAGGAAGGCCGGGCGATCGCGCAGGCGCATGGCGTCTCGCTCGAGGGCGTGCCGCGCCGGCCCGTCGGGGCGCAAGACGCGGGCGCGAGCGGGCACAAGCCTTCGCTGCTGCAGGACTATGAACTCGGCCGGCCGATGGAAGTGGATGCCATTCTCGCGGTGCCCTGCGCATTCGCGCGCGCGGCCGGCGTCGCGGCACCGACGCTGGAAGCGGTGCACGCCGTCACAGCGCGTCTGGCCGCGCGCAAGGGGTTATATTCACCGCCATGAAGAAGCCGTTGATCCTGCTGGTGGACGACGCGCCCGACCTGCTGGCGCTGATCGCCAGGCTGCTCTCGGAGGACTACGAGGTGCGCACCGCGGCGAGCGGCGCCAAGGCCCTGCTCGCGGCCGCCGCCGAGCCGCAGCCGGTCCTGATCCTGCTCGACGTCGAGATGGAAGGCCTTACCGGATTCGATGTCTGCAAGGCTCTCAAGACCAATCCGGCGACCGCGGACATTCCGGTGATCTTCATCACCGGCAAGGGCGAGCAGAAGAACGAGATGCTCGGCCTGGCGCTGGGCGCGGTGGACTACGTCGCCAAGCCGATCAACGCCGGGATCCTCAAGCTGCGCGTCGGGACGCACGTCGCGCTCGCGGGCCGGCGCGTCGCGCTCGAGAGCCTGGTGCGCGAGCGCACCGCGAAGCTCGAGGCCGCGCACCTGGACGTGATCCGCTGCCTCGGGCGCGCCATGGAGAGCCATGAAAGCGCGTCGGCCGGCAAGCGCTACCAGCGCATCGCGCTCTACGCCAAGCTGCTGGCGCAGGCAGCGGGCGTCAAGCCGGCGGCCTGCGAGATGATCGAAAAGGCGGCGCCGATGCACGACATCGGCAAGATCGCGGTGCCCGCGGAGATCCTGCGCCGCAGCGGCAAGCTGAGCGCGCCCGACTGGGAGCGCGTCAAGCGGCATCCGGAGTACGGCGCGGCGATCATCGGCCAGCACGACGACCCGCTGCTCAACCTCGCGCGCGTCGTCGCGCTCACGCACCACGAGCACTGGGACGGCAGCGGCTACCCGAAGGGCCTGAAGGGCGAAGCGATCCCCTGGCCCGGCAGGTTGATCGCGATCGTGGATGCGTTCGAGGCGATGACCACCACGCAGTTCTACCGCGAGCCGCTGAGCCTCGAGCAGGCCGCGCAGGAAATCCTGCGCCACGCCGGCACGCACTACGATCCCAGGTTCACGGAGGCGTTCAAGAAGGCGCTGCCCGCGATGCGCAAGGTGCGCGCCGCGATCCCGGACGAGCTGGGCGACATCATCAACCTCGATTTCCGCGCCGCGGCGCCTGCCGCGCCGGCGAAGGCAGGCGCAGCGGCCGCGAAAAAGCCGTCCGCCGCGCCCAGGAAATGAGCCGGATCGCCGACAAGCTGAAGCAGGCCGAGGCGCAGCGCGCGCGCATCGTCGCGGGGCGCGCCCGCGGCGATCCCCGGACGGCGGCGAAGGCGGCGCGCGAAACCCCGACGCCCGCATTCATCGCCGCCATCCCGGCGGAAGAGGTCGCGGCGAAGGAAGCGGCCGAGCGCGCGGAAGCCGAACTGGTGGCCCGGCAGGTGGCCGAACGCAAGGCGGCGGCAGAGGCCGAGGCGGCCCGCGTGGCGGAGCGGCGCCGGCAGGCGGACGAGAAAGCGGCAAGCGAAGCGGCGCGGCGCCGCGATATCGAGCGGGCCGGCCTGGCGGAAACGCAGGCCCGACTGGCGCACGAGGAAGCTTCGGTGGCGAAAGCGAAGGAGCGCGTGGAAGCGGAAACGGCGGCCCGCGTCCTGGCGGAACAGAAGGCCGCGGCGGAAACCGAAGCGCTGCGTCTTGTCGAGCAGCGCAGGCGCGCCGAAGAAAGGGCCGCCGGCGAAGCCGCGAAGCGCCGCGACGCCGAGCAGGCCGGCCAGGCGGAGGCCAGGGCAAGGCTGGCCCAGGAGAAGTTTGCGGCGGCAAAGGCGAGAGAACGCGCGGAGGCTGAAACAGCGGCGCGCGCCGCGGCGGAGCTGAAGGCCGCGGCGGAAGCCGAATCGGCCCGGCTCGCGGAGCAGCGCCGGCACGCGGAAGAATCGGCCGCGGCCGAATCCCTGAAGCGCCGCGAGAGCGAGCAATTCACCCTGCAGCAGGCGCGCGCGCGCCTGGCGGCGGAAACGGCGGCCCGCGCGGCCGCTGAAAAAAGGGCCGCGGTGGATGCGGAGGCCGCGCGCCTCGCGCTCGAGCGGCAGGAAGTGGATGCGAATGCGGCGCGCAGCGAGAGCGAGCGCGCGGCGGCGGAGGCGATGGCGGCGATCGAAGCGCGCAAGCGGGCCGAGGCCGAGTCGGCGGCGCTGAACGCCTCGCGCGCGCGCGAAGCCGAGGAGCAGCGCGCAGTCACCGCGGCCCAGGCGCGCGCCGCGGCCGATGCCGATGCCCTGCAGCTTGGCCAGGAGCGGGCGCTCGCCGAGGCGAAGGCGCGAACGGCCGCGGAGAAGCATGCCGCGGCGGAGGCCGACGCTGCGCGCCTGGCGGAACGGCGCCGGCAGGCCGAGGAAAAGGCCGCCGCCGACGAAGCGCTGAGGCGCCGCGAGGCAGAGCAAGCGGGCCTGGCGGAAGCTCGGGCCCGGCAGGCACACGAAGAGGCGGCAGCGGCGGCGGCGAAAGTGCGTGCCGACGCGGAGGCGGCATCGCGTGTCGTGGCCGAGCAGAAGCTTGCGTCGGAATCCGCCGCCGCGCGCGCGGCGGAGCAGCGCCGGCACGCGGAGGAGAAAGTCGCCACCGAAACCCTCAGGCGGCAGGCGCTGGAGCAGGCCGCGCTGCTGCAGGCGCAATCGCGATTGGCGCATGAGGACGCCGCGGCGGCGAAAGCGCAGGAACGCGCGGCCGCGGAAACGGAGGCGCGCATCGCGGCGCAGCAGAAGGCGGTCACGGATGCTGAAGCGACGCGCCTGGTAGAGCAGAGACGGCAACACGAGGAAGACGCCGAGCGCGAGGCGCTCCGGCGCCGCGAGCTCGAGCAGTCCGGCCTGGCGCAGGCGCAGAAGCGCCTCGCGTCGGAAAAGGCGGCACGCGAGGCTGCCGAGAGGGCCGCGGCCGTGGATGCCGAGACTGCGCGCGCGGGCGAAGAGCGGCGGCAGGCGGATGCGCAGGCCGTGCGCGAAGCGCAACAGCGCGCCGAGGCGGAGAAATTGTCCCTTGCCGCGGTCGGGCGGGAGGCGGAGGCGCAGGCCGACGGAAGGCGCCACGCGGAAGCGCGGGCGCTGGCCGAAGCGGATGCGCTCGCGGTGGCGCGCGAGCGCGAAGCGCTGGCGGAAAAGCTCCTGTCGGAAGCGCGACTGCGCGCGTCGGCGGAAAACGACGCGATCGAGCGGGCGCGCGAGAGGGAGGCGTCGGAGCGCAATGCGCGGCTGGCGACGGAGGCACGTGCCGCGGCCGACGCGGAGGACGCGCGGCTCGCAAGGCAGCGCCGGGAGGCCGAGGCGCATGCCGCACGCGAGGCGAAGGAACGCGAGCGCGCAGAGCAGCGCGCGCACGTGAAGGCCGCGGCGCGTGCCGCGGATGAAAAGCAGGCCGCGGCGCGTGCCGTGGACGAAAAGCGCGGCGAGCGGCCGGCGCCGCCGGGGAAGAGCCTCTGGCTGGTGGCCGGCGCGGTCGCGGTGGCGGGACTATTCGCCGTTTTTGGTTTTTATGAAACGCCGGGAGGCAGCGAAGTTGCCAGCCCGGCCCCTCCCTCCGCCGAATTCCGGCTCCGGCTCGATCGTGATCTCGATGGCTTTGCGCGGCGTCTCAGGGAAAGCGACTCGAAATGATCGTAGATCTGCGCTCGGACACCGTGACGCGTCCCTCCACCGGCATGCGCCGCGCGATGGCGGAAGCGGAGCTTGGCGACGACGTGTTCGGCGACGATCCCACCGTCAACCGCTTGCAGTCGCGCGCCGCCGAAATGCTCGGCTTCGATGCGGCGCTGTTTTTTCCCACGGGCACCCAGTCCAATCTCGCCGCGCTGATGAGCCACTGCGGCCGGGGCGACGAATACCTGGTGGGGCAGGAGGCGCATACCTACCGCTTCGAGGCGGGCGGCGGCGCCGTGCTCGGCTCGATCCAGCCGCAGCCGCTCGCCAACCGCGCCGACGGCACGCTCGACCTGGCCGAAGTCGAGGCCGCGATCAAGCCCGACGACCCGCATTTCGCGCGCACGCGCCTGCTGGCGCTGGAAAACACGATCGGGGGAAAGGCCATTGCACGGCCTTTTTTCGAGCATGCGATTCAATTGGCGAAAAGAAGGAACTTGAGCACCCACCTGGATGGCGCGCGCATCTTCAATGCCGCGGTGAAGCTTGGCCTGCCCGCGCAGGATCTCTGCCGCGGATTCGATTCGGTATCCGTCTGCCTTTCGAAAGGGCTGGGTGCGCCGGCGGGGACGGTGCTCGCCGGCGGCGGGGAATTCATCGCCAGGGCAAGGCGGGCGAGAAAGATCCTCGGCGGCGGCATGCGCCAGGCGGGCGTGATCGCCGCCGCGGGACTCTATGCGCTGGAGAACAATGTCGCGAGGCTGGCCGAGGACCACGCCAACGCGGCGCGGCTGGCGCAGGGCCTGCGGGATTCAGGCTATGCGGTCGAGGGGCCGCATACGAACATGGTTTTCGTGAGTATTCCTTCCGACCGGGTGTTGCGAATCAAGGAAGGACTTGCAAAAGAGAACATTCTGGCCCTGGCCAGCCCACGCATGCGCCTTGTAACGCACCTCGATGTCGATGCCGCCGGCATCGACCGCGCGCTGGGCGCGTTTCGTGCCCTGGCCGCCTAGTCCCTAGAACAGGTGCACCGCGGTCGGGAACCAGAACCCGATCGCGCAGAACGCGATGCCGGCAATCCCGAGCGCGCCCGCGAGCCACGTCAGCGCGGGCATCGCCGTGATGATCGAGGCGGACGCCAGCACGATCCCGATCTGCACGGCGGCGGAGGACAGTTCGTAGTGGTGGTATGCCGCGCGCGCAAGGTCGCGCTTCTTTTCGGCGGCCTTGGCGCGCGCTTCGAGCTGGTCGCGGCCTTCGCCGGTCTCGGGCTCGTTCTGGTAGCGGTCCGAGGTCACCCGCCACTCGTGGATCTTTTCCTTGGATTTCGGGCTGTCCACGAGCAGCGCGGTCTGCTCGGCGGCCGTGCGCAGCGTCGTGCGGCGGATGGTCTTCGACTGGTAGAAGGCCCAGAGGTTGGACGCTTCGATGTTGTAGCTGAGCGCGTCGACCTGCGCCGACTTGCCGAGCGTCTCGGAGAACGCCAGCACCAGCGCGAGGACCGAGATCAGCAGCGCAATGCCCTTGTTGCCGCCGTGATCGGCGTGCCCGTGTCCGCCCGACATTGTTTCCCCCTGTTGTTGAATCCATTCTAGAGCGTTGAATGGGAGGGTTCACGACCCTCGATCCCGTAATCGTGCAGAGCGTGGCGGCGGCCGCACTTAAAGAGGGCGAGTCCTCTGTCCCGCTCACCACGGCGCCGGCGCCGCATTGTGGTGCGCGGCCGAATATTGATGCCCCAAGTTGGGGCTTCCGCTTTTCAGTGCTTCTCCAACCGGCCGGGAAACTCAAGGAAATCAAGTCCCTGCAGTCCAGGCATGGTCGTTGCATTGAAGCAACCAGCTTCGCTCATTCACGCACAGGGGAGATCGTATGAAACGTCGTAATTTCGTAAAACAACTGGCCTTGTCGGCAGCCGTTGCCGCCATCGGCCTGGGTTCCACCGCCATTCTGGCGCAGGGCAAGACAGTCAAGGTCGGCGTGCTGCATTCGTTGTCCGGCACCATGGCGATCAGCGAGACGGTGCTGAAGGACATCGCGCTGATGGCCTTCGACGAGATCAACGCCAAGGGCGGCGTCATGGGCATGAAGATCGAGCCGGTGGTCGTCGACCCGGCCTCCAACTGGCCGCTGTTCGCCGAGAAGGCGCGCCAGCTCATCACCCAGGACAAGGTGGCCGTGACCTTCGGCTGCTGGACTTCGGTGTCGCGCAAATCGGTGCTGCCGGTATTCGAAGAGCTGAACAGCCTGCTCTTCTACCCGGTGCAGTACGAGGGCGAGGAAATTTCGCGCAACGTGTTCTACACCGGCGCCGCGCCCAACCAGCAGGCGATCCCGGCCGTGGAATACCTGATGTCCAAGGACGGCGGCTCGGCCAAGCGCTGGGTGCTCCTGGGCACCGACTACGTCTATCCGCGCACCACCAACAAGATCCTGCGCGCGTTCCTCAAGTCCAAGGGCGTCGCCGAAGCCGACATCATGGAGGAGTACACGCCGTTCGGGCACTCCGACTACCAGACCATCATCGCCAAGATCAAGAAGTTCTCCTCCGAGGGCAAGAAGACCGCGGTGGTCTCGACCATCAACGGCGACTCGAACGTCCCGTTCTACAAGGAACTGGGCAACCAGGGCCTGAAGGCGACCGATGTGCCGGTGGTGGCGTTCTCGGTCGGCGAAGAAGAGCTGCGCGGCGTGGACACCAAGCCGCTCGTCGGCCACCTCGCGGCGTGGAACTACTTCATGTCGATCAAGGCACCGGCCAACGACGAATTCACCAAGAAGTGGGGCGCCTACGCCAAGGCGAAGAACATCGCCGGGCACAAGGACAAGCCGCTGACCAACGATCCGATGGAAGCGACCTACATCGGCATCTACATGTGGAAGCAGGCGGTGGAAAAGGCCAAGAGCTTCGACACCGCCAAGGTGAGCGCGGCGATGGGCGGCCAGACCTTCACGGCACCCTCGGGCATCACCTCGACGATGGACGCGAAGAACCACCACCTGCACAAGGCGGTGTTCATCGGCGAAGTGAAGGCCGACGGCCAGTTCAACGTCGTCTGGAAGACCAAGGGCCCGGTCAAGGCGCAGCCCTGGAGCCCGTTCATCGCGGGTAACGACAAGAAGAAGGACGAGCCGGCCCTGATGGCCGAGAAAAAGAAATAAGCAGCGGTTTTTTTGAGAAAATTAGGGCCGCCGTGGCCATCACTACGGCGGCCCTTTTCATATCCATGCGCAACCTTCTATTCGTTCTGCTCCTCGCCGCGGCGCCCGCGTTTGCCATCGACAAGGCGGCGCTGGCGAAACTGGCCGAGGGCGACAACGACGAGAAGATCCAGGCGATCGCCGCGCTGCTGGCCGAGGGCGACCCCGAGGCGGCCGCGGTGCTGGCGAAGTTCGCCGAGGGCGAGGTGGTGGTCGACGGCAAGCCGGTCGAGGTGGTGGTCAACAACCGCGTGCGCGTCGCGGTGGCCGACGCGCTCGCCGCGCTGGGCCTGCTCGCGCCCGAACGCGCCACGCGGCTCGCCGCGGCCAAGGCGCTCGCGGGCGGCGCCGATGCCCTGATGCTGCCGCTGGTAAAGAAGGCGCTGGACAAGGAATCCGATCCCGAGATCAAGTCGCTGCTCGAACTCGTCGCCTCCTCCATGCAGATGAAGGGCGGCGACAAGGCGACGCGCATCGCGGCGATCGAGCGGCTGGGGACATCCAACAGCCCGAACAGCCGCACGCTGCTCGCCGAGGCGGTGGCGGACGCGGACGAGGATATCCGCATCGCGGCGCAGAAGAGCCTGCGTGAAGTGCAGGGCAAGCTCGCCTGGGGCGAGCGCGCCGGCCTGCTGTTCGCGGGCGTGTCGCTCGGCTCGATCCTGCTGCTGGCGGCGCTCGGCCTCGCCATCACCTACGGCCTGATGGGCGTCATCAACATGGCGCACGGCGAATTGATCATGATCGGCGCGTATACGACCTACGTGATTCAGGATTTCTTCAAAATGACTTTTCCAAAAGCATTCGACTGGTACCTTCTGGCTGCAATTCCGGCTTCCTTCGTGGTGGCGGGGCTGGTCGGGATGATGCTCGAGCGCGTGGTGATCCGCTGGCTCTACGGCCGGCCGCTGGAAACGCTGCTGGCGACCTGGGGCATCAGCCTGATGCTGATCCAGTCGGTGCGCACCATCTTCGGCGCGGCTAACGTGCAGGTGGAGAACCCTGCCTTCATGTCCGGCGGCATCCAGGCGTTCGCCGGCGTGGTGCTGCCCTGGAGCCGGATCTGGATCATCGCTTTCGCCGCCCTGGTTCTGTTCCTGATGTATTTCCTCCTCACCAAGACGCGCCTGGGGCTTTTCGTGCGCGGCGTGACGCAGAACCGCGAAATGGCGGCCTGCGTCGGCGTGCATACGGGACGGGTGGACATGTGGGCCTTCGGCCTCGGCTCCGGGATCGCGGGCCTGGCAGGCTGCGCGCTGTCGCAGATCGGCAACGTCGGCCCCGACCTCGGCCAGGGCTATATCGTGGATTCGTTCATGGTGGTGGTGTTCGGCGGCGTCGGCCAGCTGGCGGGCACCGTCTATGCGGCGCTGACGCTCGGCTTCGCCAACAAGTTCCTCGAGTCCGTGTCCGGCGCGGTGATCGCCAAGATCGTGGTGCTCGTGTTCATCATCTTCTTCATCCAGCGCCGGCCGCAGGGCCTGTTCGCGGTGAAGGGCAGGACGGTGGAAGCATGAAGTTGTATGGAGCGAAGGGCTGGATCGCCATCGGGATTGCGAGTTTGATCGCATTCGTCGTGTTTCCGGTCCTGACCATCGCGGTGCCGCCGGAGAGCCCGTTCCACATCTCGCAGTACTGGGTGACGCTGATCGGCAAGATCATGTGCTACGCCATCGTCGCGATCGCGATGGACCTGGTGTGGGGCTATACGGGGATCCTGTCGCTGGGGCACGGCCTGTTCTTCGCGCTCGGCGGCTACGCGATGGGCATGTACCTCATGCGCCAGATCGGGCGCCAGGGCCAGTACCAGTCCGACCTGCCCGATTTCATGGTGTTCCTCGACTGGAAGGAGTTCCCCTGGCAGTGGTGGAACACCGACCAGTTCTGGTGGGCGATGCTGCTGGTGGTGTTCGTGCCCGGCCTGCTCGCGCTGGTGTTCGGCTTCTTCGCCTTCCGCTCGCGCGTCAAGGGCGTGTACTTCTCGATCATCACGCAGGCGCTGACCTTCGCCGCGATGCTGCTGTTCTTCCGCAACGCGACCGGTTTCGGCGGCAACAACGGCTTCACCGACTTCAAGAGCATCCTCGGCCTGCCGATCACGACGCCGGAAACGCGGATGCTGCTTTTCACGCTCACGGCCCTGGTGCTGATCGCGACCCTGCTGCTCGGCCGCTGGATCGTCACTTCCAAGTTCGGCCGCGTGCTGACCGCGATCCGCGACGCCGAGACGCGCGTCGCCTTCTGCGGCTACAACACGGTGCACTACAAGCTCGCCATCTACACGCTGTCGGCGGTGATCTGCGGCATCGCCGGCGCGCTCTACGTGCCGCAGGTCGGCATCATCAACCCGAGCGAGATGTCGCCCGCGAACTCGATCGAGATCGCGATCTGGGTGGCGGTCGGCGGGCGCGGCACGCTGACCGGCGCGATCATCGGCGCCGGCGTGGTGAATTACGGCAAGAGCTTCTTCACCCAGGCGTTTCCGGAGTACTGGCTCTACGCGCTGGGCCTGATCTTCATCCTCGTGACGCTCTTCCTGCCGCAGGGAATCATGGGCCTGCTGAAAAAGAAGTCATGAGCGACAACGCGAACATTTCGAACGAAGGCGGCGGCTTCGGGCACATCGCCACCGAGGGCCTGGACGCCACGCACGGCGTGGTGCTCTACCTCGAGGACATCTCCGTGTCCTTCGACGGCTTCAAGGCGCTCAACCGACTTTCACTTTCCATCGACGTCGGCGAGCTGCGCTGCGTGATCGGGCCCAACGGCGCCGGCAAGACCACCATGATGGACGTGATCACCGGCAAGACGCGCGCCGACGAGGGCACGGCGTTCTTCGGCCAGTCGATCGACCTGTCGCGCTATTCGGAAGCGGAGATCGCCCACGTCGGCATCGGCCGCAAGTTCCAGAAGCCGACCATCTTCGAGCACCACAGCGTGTTCGAGAACCTCGAACTGGCGATGAAGGCCGACAAGCGGGTGCGGAAGTCGCTGTTTTCGAAGCTCGTCGACGAGCAACGGGATCGTATCTCCGATGTCCTGACTTTGATTCGATTGAATCAGGTCTCACATAAAGTCGCCGGGCTCCTCTCCCACGGCCAGAAGCAGTGGCTGGAGATCGGCATGCTGCTGATGCAGGAACCCAAGCTGCTGCTGCTCGACGAGCCGGTGGCGGGCATGAGCGACGACGAGACCGAGCGCACCGGCGAGCTGTTTCTCTCGCTTGCCGGCAGGCATTCGCTGGTGGTGGTCGAGCACGACATGGCCTTCGTCGAGAAGATCGCGCGCAAGATCACCGTGCTGCACGAGGGCAGCGTGCTGGCCGAGGGTTCGATGAGCCAGGTGCAGAACGACCCGAAGGTGATCGAGGTCTATCTGGGGAGGTAGTTTTTTTACTTATTGAAAAATGCTTCAGGTAAAAAATCTAAACCAGTATTACGGCGGCTCGCACATCCTGCGCGACCTGTCGTTCGAGATTCCTCCCGGCAAGGTCTCGGTGCTGCTCGGGCGCAACGGCGTCGGCAAGTCCACGCTCCTGCGCACGCTGATGGGAGTCATTCCGGCGCGGACCGGGGAAGTGCTTTTCTACGGCAAAAGCATCTCCGGTTCGAAGCCTTTCGAGCGTGTCCGGGCCGGCATCGCCTACGTGCCGCAGGGACGCGAAATATTCGCGCGCCTGACGGTGGCCGAGAACCTCGAGATGGGGCTCGCGACGCGGCCGAGGGGCGAGCGGGTGCCGCCGCGCATCTTCGAGATGTTCCCGGTGCTCAGCCAGATGATGAAGCGGCGCGGCGGCGACCTCTCGGGCGGCCAGCAGCAGCAGCTCGCCATCGGCCGCGCCCTGGCGATGGGGCCGAAGCTGCTGATCCTCGACGAACCCACCGAGGGCATCCAGCCTTCGATCATCAAGGACATCGAGCGCGCGATCCGCGCGCTCGCCGCCACCGGCGACATGGCGATCCTGCTGGTGGAGCAGTACTACGACTTCGCGCGCTCGCTCGCGGACCAGTATCTCGTCATGGACCGCGGCGAAATCGTCAAGCGCGGCGCCGGCGCCGACATGGAGAAAGACGGCGTCAAGGGCCTGCTCGCGGTCTGAGCCTGGCGGCCGCTGGCGAATCCAGGGGGGCAATGCGGTGCTGAAACTCGACGTGCGTGCCTGCTGGTCCCCGTCCGGGTGGGTTGAACCGCCCGCCGGCGAGGTATACATCGCCCTCAAGCCCCGCAGCAGCGGCGCCGTGGACCTGAAGCGGCTGCAGATGTCCCACGGCGACAAGCGCGTGCTCTACGACCTCGACATGAACGCGCCGTCGCAGCGCTTCATCTACGACTGCTGCCACGGCATCGGGAGCTACGAGCCGGCGACCGCGAACCTCCTGACGCAGCACCTGGGGCCGGGCGATACCTTTGTCGACGTCGGCGCGCACGTGGGGTACTTCTCGCTCTTGGCGGCCGCGCTCGTGGGCCCGCGCGGCCGCGTCATCGCGTTCGAACCGGACGCCGAGAACCACCGCTCCCTGCTGCACAACGTGTCTCTGAATGGCTGCGCCAACGTCGCCTGCGTCAACACGGCGGTCGGCGAGCGCGACGGCGAAGCGGAATTTTTCGAGAATCTCGACAACGACGGCGGCCACGCGCTCTGGAATCCGGGCCTGCACCCGTTCAACGCGCGGAGCAAGGCGCGGCAACAGTCGCGCCGCCTGCCGATCCAGACGCTCGATGGCGCGCTGGACGGCCTGGGCGTGCGATCGGTCAGGGCGGTCAAGATCGACACCGAGGGCGCCGAGCTGCAGGTACTCAGGGGCGGCGCTCGCTGCCTGGCCGCGCCGGGAGTCCAGCTGCTTGTGTGCGAAGACAACGAATTCGGCCTGGCGCACCTCGGCGCTTCCGGCGGCGAGTTGCGGCAGGCGCTGGCGCGGCTGGGTTTTGCCGCCTGCGTGCAGGACCGGGACGGGGAATTGCGGGAAGTCGCCGTGGACGCGCCGTTCGAAGGCGGGTCGGTGGGCAACTTCTATTGTTTCAGGCGCGGCAGTTAGCTGGCGGTATCATCGGCACATGCAGCTGGCAGAGCCACTCGCGGCATCCTGGAAGGCAAGACTCGCCCTCGAGTTCCGTTTTGAGAACGGAAAATCGACGCTGACCAGGAAGGATCACGACGGCCCCCTGGTGGTGCAGAAGCCGTTGTACCCGGAGGGCGGGGAAGTCTGTCATGCGATCGTGGTGCACCCGCCGGGAGGAATTGCCGGCGGCGATGAACTGGGCCTGAACGTGCGTGCGGCGGAAAACGCGTCGGCGCTGCTGACGACGCCCGGCGCGGCGAAATGGTACCGGTCGGCGGGGTCCTGGGCGAGGCAGGATGCGGTTTTCGACGTGCAGGGTGAACTCGAGTGGCTGCCGCAGGAAACCATCGTTTTCGACGGCGCCCTCGTGCAGACCGCGTACGATGTGAAACTCGGCGCGCGGGCGGGCATCATCGGCTGGGACATCGTGTGCCTGGGGCGCACCGGCTCGGGGGAACGCTTCATGCGCGGCTCGTATCGCAGCTCGATCCGGATCCGCCGCGAGGACAGGCTGCTCTGGCTGGAGCGCGGCCGCATCGACGGCGGCGGCAGGCTGCTGGATTCGCCCGCGGGCCTGGCAGGAAACCCGGTCTTTGGAACACTGTTCGCCTCGTATCCGGATTTCGACGGGAAGATTCTCGACGACTTGAGAGAGCAGAAACCGATACTCGGCGCCGGCGCGGTGACGCTCCTGCCCGGGATGCTCCTTGCGCGCTACCTGGGCGATTCCGGCGAAGCCGCGCGGCGCTACTTCACCGCGCTCTGGCGCGTCCTTCGTCCCGCGCTTGCCGGCCGGGATGCCACCGAACCCAGGATCTGGCGAACATGACTCGAGAGAAGGCGAATGAGGCGCTGGTGCATGCCATGCGCAAGCACGGCACTCCGGAGATCGCCAGGGCCGTCCGCCTGCTGGTGAACGCGCACCGGACCCGGACGCCCGCGCCCACCGACGGGGTCGAGCTGCGCAAGGAAAGCGAGGCTTACCGCGTGCAGGACGGCGTCTATGCCGAATTGTGGTCCGGCGCGCGCGCCACGGCGTGGAAAGCGGGCGGCCCGAGCGACCAGGTGGAACCCACGGCCTCGCCGATCGCGCCGGAACGGGTGCTGCGCAGCCCGGCAAGCGTGGTCGGCTCGTCGATGAACATGATCGGCGTCGAGGCGGAGGTGGCGTTCAGGTTCGCGAAGGACCTGCCGCCGCGCACGCGGCCGTATTCCGCGAGGTCGATCGCCGCGGCGGTCGGCGAGGCGGTGGTGGTGATCGAACTTTGCGACACGCGGCTCGCGAACTGGAAGGCGACTTCGGGCCTGTGGAAGCTGGCCGACTTCCAGAACAACGGCGGACTGGTCGTCGGCAGCGGCACCAGCGACTGGCAGAAGCTGGATTTCCTGCAGCAGGAGGTGGAGTTCAGGATCGGCGCGCGGGTGGCGAAGGCAAAAGGCGCGCACTCCTTCGGCAATCCGATGCGGCTGCTGCCCTGGCTTGCCAGGCACTGCGCGAAGCGCGGCCTGGGGCTGCAGGCCGGGGATATCGTCACCACGGGTGCCTGGACCGGGCTGGAGATCGCGAAGGCGGGCGACGAAGTCACGGCGAAATTTCCCGGCATCGGCGAGGCCACGGTAAGAATAGCCTGAAAAAAAGCACATGGAATTGACCCCGAGGGAGAAGGACAAGCTGCTGATCTTCACCGCCGCGCTGCTCGCGGAGCGGCGCAAGGGACGCGGCCTGAAGCTCAACTACCCCGAGGCCGTGGCCTACATCACGGCGGCGGTGATGGAAGGCGCGCGCGACGGGAAAAGCGTGTCCGAACTGATGGGCTACGGCGCGACGATCCTCAAGCGCGCCGACGTGATGGAGGGCGTGCCGGAGATGATTCCCGATATCCAGGTCGAGGCGACCTTTCCCGACGGCACCAAGCTCGTCACGGTCCACAATCCGATCCCATGATCCCCGGCGAATACAGGATCGCGAGCGGCGACATCGAGCTCAACAAGGGCCGCAAGGCGGTGACGCTCGAGATCACCAACAGCGGCGATCGCCCGGTCCAGGTCGGCTCGCACTATCACTTCTTTGAAACCAACGACGCGCTCAAGTTCGATCGCAGGAAGGCCTACGGCCGCCGGCTCAACATCGCCGCGGGTACCGCGGTGCGCTTCGAGCCCGGCCAGACGCGGACCGTCGAGCTAATTGGTTTAGTGGGTTTGCGCAACGTTTTTGGTTTCGCCGCCCGGGTAAACGGAAAACTAAAGTGAAAATCTCAAGACAAGCCTACGCGGAAATGTTCGGCCCGACCACGGGCGACCGGGTGCGGCTGGCCGACACCGACCTGTGGATCGAGGTGGAGAAGGACTACACGGTCTACGGCGAGGAGGTGAAGTTCGGCGGCGGCAAGGTGATCCGCGATGGCATGGGGCAGGGCCAGCTCGCGTCCGCCAGGGTCGCCGACACCGTGGTCACCAACGCCCTGATTGTCGATCACTGGGGCATCGTCAAGGCCGACATCGGCATCAAGAACGGCAGGATCTGGAAGATCGGCAAGGCCGGCAATCCCGACATCCAGCCCGGCGTCACGGTCCCGATCGGTGCGGGCACGGAGGTGATCGCGGGCGAGGGCATGATCGTCACGCCGGGCGGCATCGATTCGCACATCCATTTCATCTGCCCGCAGCAGATCGAGGAGGCGCTGATGTCGGGCGTCACCACGATGCTCGGCGGCGGCACCGGCCCGGCCACCGGCACCTTCGCCACCACCTGCACCCCCGGACCCTGGCATATCCATCGCATGCTTGAAGCGGCGGAAGCCTTCCCGATGAATTTGGGCTTTTTGGGCAAGGGAAATGCTTCAAAAAGCGAACCCCTGCAAGAGCAAATCCAGGCTGGTGCCATAGGCCTGAAATTGCACGAGGACTGGGGCACGACGCCGGCGGCGATCGACAACTGCCTCGCGGTCGCCGACAGGATGGACGTGCAGGTGTCGATCCATACCGACACGCTGAACGAATCGGGATTCGTGGAGACCTCGGTGGCGGCGATCAAGGGCCGCTCGATCTGCACCTTCCACACCGAAGGCGCCGGCGGCGGGCACGCGCCGGACATCATCAGGATCTGCGGCGAACCGAACGTGCTGCCGTCCTCCACCAATCCGACGATGCCCTACACGGTGAACACCGTGGCCGAGCACCTCGACATGCTGATGGTCTGCCATCACCTGGACCCGGCGATAGCGGAGGACGTGGCATTCGCGGAGTCGCGCATCCGCAGGGAGACCATCGCCGCCGAGGACATCCTCCAGGATCTCGGCGCCTTCTCGATGATGTCCTCGGACTCGCAGGCGATGGGCCGCGTCGGCGAAGTCATCATCCGCACCTGGCAGACAGCTCATAAGATGAAAATTCAACGAGGAAAACTAAAAGAAGAGAAAACAAGCAGCGACAATTTCCGCGTCAAGCGCTACATCGCCAAGTACACCATCAATCCGGCGATCGCCAACGGCATCGCGCATGAAGTGGGCTCCATCGAGGCCGGCAAGCTCGCCGACCTGGTGTTCTGGAGACCGGCCTTCTTCGGCGCCAAGCCCTCGCTGATACTCAAGGGCGGCGCGATCGCCGCTGCCGCCATGGGCGACCCGAACGCCTCGATCCCGACGCCGCAGCCGGTGCACTACCGGCCGATGTTCGGCTCGTTCGGGAAGGCCCTGTCCACGTCGGTGACCTTCGTTTCGAAGGCGTCGCTCAAGAATCCGGCGCTGGCGAAACTCAGGCTTGCCAAGCCCCTCGTGCCCGTGAAGAACGTGCGCAAGGTCGGCAAGAAGGACATGATCCACAACAGCTGGCTGCCGAAAATCACGGTGGACCCCGAAACCTACCAGGTGCGCGCCGACGGCGAGCTGCTCGTCTGCGAACCGGCGAAAATTCTCCCCCTGGCTCAAAGATATTTCCTGTTCTGATGCTCGAAATTAGATCCAAGCTGAAAATTCCCCGTGCCGCCTACAAGGTCGAGGTGCGCGGCCGCCTGAAGCTGCCATTCGAAGCGCGCCAGAAGAGCCGCCTGCGCACGAAACTCGAGTCGGGCGAGGAAGTCGGCCTGATGCTGCCGCGCGGCGAGATCCTGCGCGGCGGCGACCTCGTCACCGCCTCCGACGGACGAGTGATCGAGATCGTTGCCGAGCCGGAGAAGCTCCTCAACATCGAGTCAAAGGAGCTTGCGAAAATCGCCTACCACCTCGGGAATCGCCACGTGCCGGTGCAGGTTGCCGGCAACTTCCTGCGTATCGCGGCGGATCATGTGCTCGAAGAGATGGTCCGCAAGCTGGGCGCGAGCGTTTCCAGCATAGAGGCGGCCTTCGAGCCCGAGGCCGGCGCCTACGCAGGCGGCCATCACCAGCACGACGAAATGGGGCACGGCGGGAAGATCCATGATCACCACCAAGGTCATGACCACGCGCATGACCACGACCACGATCATGGCCATGTGCATGACGAGCACTGTGGGCACGATCACCACGGTCATCACCACCACAAATGAATCTCGCCAAGCTCCTCCAGCTTGCGAGCCCGACCCTGCCGGTCGGTGCCTACAGCTATTCCGGCGGGCTGGAAGCGGCCTGCGAGGAGGGCGTCGTGACCGATGCCGCCACGGCGGAACGCTGGATCGGCGACGTGCTGGAGTTTTCGATGGCGCGAATGGAAGCGCCGCTGCTGTTTTCCCTGCTGCAGGGCTTTTCGGAAAAGGATTTATCCAAAATCGAAAATGCAAACCAGCTGTTCCTCGCCAGCCGGGAAAGCGCCGAGCTGCGGGCGGAAACGGTGCAGATGGGCTATTCGCTGAACCGCCTGTTCAAGGACCTCGGCCTGGGTGAAGTTCCGGTGGAAGAACCTTCCTTCCCCTCCGCTTTTGCCTACGCGGCGGCGCAATGGAAGATCGAGCCCGGAGCGGCGCTGCAGGCCTACCTGTGGGCCTGGATCGAGAACCAGGTGATGGCGGCGGTGAAGGCGGTGCCGCTGGGTCAGACCGACGGGCAGAGAATCCTGCTCGCGCTCGGCGGGCGGATCGAGGATCTGGTGAAACGGGCCATGCAGATGCCTGACGAGGAGATCGGCAATTTCGCGCCGCGTCTCGCGCTGCTGTCGGCAAGGCACGAAACGCAGTACAGCAGGCTGTTCAGATCATGACCCTTCGAGTCGGCATCGGAGGACCGGTCGGATCCGGAAAGACTGCATTGACTCTCGCACTGTGCAAGCGGCTGCGCGACAAGTTCAATATCGCCGTGGTGACGAACGACATATACACGGAAGAGGACGCCCAGTTCCTCGTCACCAACAAGGCGCTCGCGCCCGAGCGCATCATCGGCGTCGAGACCGGCGGTTGCCCCCATACCGCGATCCGCGAGGACGCCTCGATCAACCTGGAAGCGGTGTCGCGCCTGACGAGGCGCTTCAGGGATCTCGACCTCGTGCTGATCGAGTCGGGCGGCGACAACCTCGCGGCGACCTTCAGCCCGGAACTCTCGGACCTGACGCTCTACGTGATCGACGTCGCCGCGGGCGACAAGATTCCGAGGAAGGGCGGGCCCGGCATCACCAAGTCCGACCTGCTCGTCATCAACAAGATCGACCTCGCGCCCATGGTGGGCGCGTCGCTGGAGGTGATGGACCGCGACGCGAGGAAAATGCGCGGCAAGCGGCCGTTCGTCTTCAGCAACCTCAAGACCGGGCAGGGCCTGGACGCGATCGTGGAATTCATCGAAACGGAAGGAATGCTATGCGTAGCGCAGCCGCAGCCCTGATCGCCTTTTCCGGAGAGATCCTCGCGCACCCGGGGCACGGCGCCCCCGACGGGCATTTCCATAGTTGGGGCGTGGAGCACGCTCTGCTGCTCGCAGTCGTCGTCGGGCTGCTGGCTTTCGCGGTCAGGAAGTGAATGGGCCGCTCCTGACCCTGGAAGTCCATGACGCGCTGCGTGCCGGCGCGACGAAGGTCGAATGCTCGCTGGATCTCGGGCGATCCAGGACGACCGTCGAGGCCGATGCCGGGGGATGGACTTGGCAAGGCCGGCGCTTCCCGTACCTGGAGTCCTGCAAGGAGAGGACCATTTACCACTGGACGCGCGATGCGTTTCAGCCCGTGCAGCGGTACACGAAATCCCTGGTCAAGCTGGTGCCGACGCAGTGGGGGCCGCCGACGTTCGAGATCGACGGCATCAAGATGTTACCCACGGCGAAGGTCTCACCATATGCCGACGCCGGGCGCAAGGTTGGGCTGATCCGGCCCGAAGGAAAGACAATTCTCGATACTTGCGGTGGCCTGGGCTATTTCGCCGCGTGGTGCCAGGCGGGGAAAGCGCGGCAGGTGCTTTCCTTCGAGAAGAATGCAGATGTGATCTGGTTGCGCAGCCTCAATCCCTGGTCTCCGCCGGAAGGAAGCGGACTGACGCTGACGCATGGCGACATCATCGAGCACATCGCGGGGCTGCGCGCGGGCTCCGTCGACGCGGTCCTGCACGATCCGCCGCGCTTCGGTATCGCCGGCGAACTCTATTCGCAGGCCTTCTACGATCAAATGGCGCGGGTGCTAAAGCGCAAGGGCAAGCTGTTCCACTACACGGGCACGCCGAACAAGCTGACGAGCGGCCGCGATGTGCCGAATGAGGTTGCAAAGCGCCTGCGGCGCGCCGGGTTTGCCGTGGAACTCAACGGCGACGGCGTGCTCGCCGTGAAGAACTGAGCCTTCTTGCTAAAATTGCGCCCATGCCAAGAGGAATTGTCGATTACGAGGCGCTGCGCAGCCCGGAGAGTCAGGTGCTGCGCGACCTGCGGCCGAAACCGGGCCGGCCGTTCAAGCTGACGAAGATCGGCCATGTGGTGCTGATGGCCACCGACGTGAAGCGATCCGCTGAGTTCTACACCGGCGTGCTCGGCTTCCAGGTGTCGGACGTCTATCCGGAGACCATGATGGAAGGCCGCATGGTGTTCATGCGCTGCGCGGCGGACCACCATGGCGTCGCGCTGGTCGGCGCCGCGCCGGGATCCTCTCCCCAGCATGAACTGCACCACATGGCCTTCGAGGTGGACACGCTGGACGAGGTATTCGCCGCGCGCGACTGGCTCAGGAAGAACGGCGTGAAGATCGAATTCGAAGGCCGGCGCCGCGCCGGCTGCCAGATCGCGGTCGAATTCCGCGATCCCGACGGCCACTGGCTGGAGATCTACTGGGGCCTGGACCAGGTCGGCCCGGACGGCAAGATACGGCCGCCGGAGGAGTGGCGCGAATACCTCACGCTGGAAGAGGCGGTTGCCGACGCGCCGCCGGGCCAGGACACGCGGCTGAAACGTTGAACCGGCAGGAGCGGATTCGTCGCCGCGTGCTGCGCGGCATCGCGTTGAACCGCGTTCCGGGCCTGCACTTCCCGGGCAATTTCCTCGACATTTCCTTCGACCGCGTCGCGCGCGACGTCTCTAGGCTGTCGATTCAGCCCGGTCCCTGGTGCGCCGAAGCGGATGGCCAGACCGATCTCGGCTCGCTGGCGATCCTTGCCGACCTTGCGCTGGCGGCTGGCATCCGGGCGCAGCTTTCGCGCGAAACGAGGCTCGCCACGGTGAGCATGCACCTGCAGTTCACCGGCGCGCCGGTGACGGGCCGCCTGGAAGCAGAAGGCGAGTTCCAGGGATTTTTCCGCGCTGCCGCCGGACGGCTCGGCATGAGCCGCGTCTCGGTGGCCGGCCGGGCCGGCCGCGTCTGCTACGGCACCGGCACATTCATGGCGCTGCCGGCGCCGGAGAGGGTGAAGCTGCATCCCGTGCCGCACCGGAACCGGAAGTCCCCGGAGCCGCGCCCCCTGGGCGAAAAGGATCTTGATGAAAACGAAAGAGAAATTCTCGCGCGGGCGGATGCCGCGCTCGCCGCGCCCGGGCCGTTCATCCGGAACTTCTGGGGCGGCCGGGCCACGCTTGCGAACGGCCTGCATGCGGGCAACAGGGTCGGCCACGCGCAGGGCGGCATCCTGGTCGGCATGGCCGCGGCGAATGCGGCTGCCGCGCTGCCGGAAAGCTGGACGCTCTCGGGGATTACCGCGCTCTATGTCAGCCCGGGGGAGGGGCGCCGCCTGCGGGCCGGATCGACGGTCGTGCACCAGGGCCGCCTGACTGCCGTGGTGCGCACGCAAATCACCGGGAAAAACCGGCGCCGCGTGCTCGAAGTCGTCACCACGCACGCTGCGCGTGCCGTCGGGAGGTCACGTTGACCCAGGCCGCTGAAGTCGCCCGCCGCCGCACCTTCGCCATCATCTCGCACCCGGACGCGGGCAAGACCACGCTCACCGAAAAGCTGCTGCTGTTCGCCGGCGCGATCCAGATCGCGGGCAGCGTCAAGGCGCGCAAGGCGTCGCGCCACGCCACTTCGGACTGGATGGAGATAGAGAAGCAGCGCGGCATCTCGGTCGCGAGTTCCGTCATGCAGATGGAGTACCGCGGCACGGTCATCAACCTGCTCGACACCCCGGGCCACCGGGATTTCTCCGAGGACACCTACCGCGTGCTGACCGCGGTGGACGCGGCGCTGATGGTGATCGACGCGGCCAACGGCGTCGAGGCGCAGACGCTGCGCCTGCTGGAGGTGTGCCGCGCGCGCGGCACGCCGATCCTCACCTTCATCAACAAGATGGACCGCGAAGTGCGCGAGCCGATCGCGCTGGTCGAGGAGATCGAGCGCGCCCTGGGCATGCCCTGCGCGCCGCTCACCTGGCCCGTCGGGCAGGGCAGGGAGTTCCGCGGCATCTACGACCTGCGCCGCGACGAGGTGCGCGTGTTCGCGCCGGGCGCCGACCGGCGCACCGGGGACGACGAAACCGTCTCCGATCCGGCGGCGCTGCGGCAGCGTTTCGGCGCCGCGTTCGACACGGCATGGGGCGAAATAGACATCGTGCGGCATGCGGCGCCGGCGTTCGAGCGCGGGGCTTTCCTCGGCGGCCGCCAGACGCCGGTCCTGTTCGGTTCCGCGATCAACAATTTCGGCGTGCGGGAGGTCCTCGATGCGCTGGTGGACCTCGCGCCCGCACCCGGCCCGCGCCAGTCGCAGTCGCGCGAGGTGCTCCCGGGCGAAAGCACGCTCTCCGGCGTCGTCTTCAAGATCCAGGCCAACATGGACCCGGCGCACCGCGACCGCATCGCGTTCGTGAGGCTGTGCTCGGGGCGCTTCGAGCGCGGCATGTCGCTTTACGTGAACCGGACCGGCAAGACGCTGCGCCCGGCCGGCGTGGTGACCTTCCTTTCGCAGAGGCGCGACCGCGTGGACGAGGCCTATGCCGGCGACATCATCGGCATCGTGGCGCGCGGCGGCCTGCAGCTGGGCGATACCGTTACCGAGGGCGAGCCGCTGCAATACACCGGCCTGCCTTTCTTCGCGCCCGAGCTCTTTCGCAGCGTCGAACTGGCCGACCCGATGCGCAGCAAGCAGCTGTACCGCGGCCTGCAGGAACTGGGGGAGGAGGGCGCGATCCAGGTGTTCCGGCCGGTCCTCGGCAACTCGATGCTGCTGGGCGCCATCGGGCTGCTGCAGTTCGAGGTCGTCGCGCACCGGCTGAAATCGGAATACGGCGTCGACGTGCGCATGGCGCCGGCCAACCACTTCGGCGCGCGCTGGGTGAGCGCGGACGACCCGGCCGAACTGCGGCGCTTCTGCGACGGCAACCAGGACAAGCTCGCGCTCGACGCCGCGCAGGAACCCGCCTACCTGCTCAGTTCACCCTACGACCTGGAACTCACGCAGAAGCACTGGCCGCTGATCCGGTTCCACGCCATGCGCGAGCACGCGGGGCTGGAACTGCAGTCCTGACTCCCTCTATCCCTTGAACCGCGGATAGACCCTGCGGACGTTGTCCTCGAAGATCTTCTTCTTGTTCGCCGCGCTGACCCAGTCGATGGCGTCGACGTAGCGCCTGGTGTCGTCGTAGTACTGCCCCGTCTCCGGGTCGATGCCGCGCACCGCGCCGACCACTTCCGCGGCGAACAGGATGTTCTCCACCGGAATCACCTTGAGCAGCAGGTCGATGCCGGGCTGGTGGTAGACGCAGGTGTCGAAGTACACGTTTTTCAGCAGGTGGTCCTTGAGCAGCGGACGCTTCATGTCCTGCGCCAGGCCCCGGTAGCGGCCCCAGTGGTAGGGCACCGCGCCGCCGCCGTGCGGGATGACGAAGCGCAGCGTCGGGAAGTCCTTGAACAGGTCTCCCTGGATGAGCTGCATGAACGCGGTGGTGTCGGCGTTGATGTAGTGCGCGCCGGTGAAATGGAAAGCCGGATTGCAGGACGAACTCACGTGCACCATGGCAGGCACGTCCAGCTCCACCATTTTTTCGTAGAGCGGGTACCACCATTTGTCGGTGAGCGGTGGTTCCTTCCACCAGCCGCCGGAGGGGTCCGGATTCAGGTTGCAGCCGATGAAGCCGAGTTCCCTGACGCAGCGCTCCAGCTCGGGAATGCAGTTGGCCGGCGATACGCCCGGCGACTGGGGCAGCTGGCAGACGGCGGCGAAGTTCGAAGGGTATAACTTGCAGACGCGGTGGATCAGGTCGTTGCACTCGCGCGACCAGGCGATGCTCGTCGCTTCATCTCCGACATGGTGCTCCATCGCGCCGGCGCGCGGCGAGAAGAAGGTAAGGTCCGTGCCCCGCTCGCGCTGGATTTTCAACTGCGCGCCTTCCAGGGAGTCGCGGATTTCCTGGTCCGAGATGACCGGCGCCGATGGCGGCTTCGAACCCGAAAGCTGCAGCTTCCTCCAGTCCAGCAGTCCGGCCGGCGCCGTGGTGTAGTGCCCGTGGCAATCGATGATCATGGTTGTTATCCGTTGAATTCGCGCAGTACCCGGCCCGGCAGGCGCTTTTCCGCGCCGAGTCCCGCAAGCATGCCATGTGCATCGGCGACGCGCTCGCCGTTCACCCACACGCCATGCACGCCGAGCGGCGGCATGATGAGGCGCGTGCCGCCGGCGGGAAGATCCTGCACGCGGGTCTTCGGTCCGCGTCCCACCGTGGCCGGGTCGAACAGGAACAGGTCCGCCGCGCAACCGGCCTGGAGCCGGCCGCGGCCGCCGATGCCGAACACCGAGGCGGGATGGGAGGTGAGTTTGCGCGCCGCCTCTTCGATCTCCAGCACGCCTTTTTCACGCACCCAGTGGCCCAGCAGGTGCAGGCCGAAGCCCGCGTCGTTGAACAGCGTCAGGTGCGCGCCCGCGTCCGAGAGCGATACCAGCGAATGCGGGTGCCGCAGCATCGCGGCGACCGCCTGCTCGTCGGAATTGAGCAGCAGCGCGCTGAATTCCGTGTCCAGGTCCTCGGCGAGCGCCAGGTCGAGCATGGCGTCCAGCGGATCGGCGCCGGTGGCGCCCGCCATGTCGGCCACGGTCGTCTGCTGCCACTTGCGGTTCTCCGGACGGGCGACGTTTTCCACGTACATCCTGTCCCACTGCCCGTTGAACAGGCGCGTCGCGACCGGCGGGCCATTGACCTCGGCGCGCACCGCGTCGCGAAATGTCTTTGCTTTCAGGAGAGTCCTGTATTTGTCACCCGTGAGAGACAAGGCGGGTTTCCAGGCCGCGAGGCCTTCGAAGGTGTAGGGCGAGTGCAGCGTGAAGTCCATGGTCAGCGCGCAGCAGGAAATGGCGCCCAGCAGCTTTCGGCCGCGGGTATTGGCCGCGGTGATCCTGTCCAGGTCGTCGAACACGCCGCGCGGGCTGGTGTTGTTGTGCAGCAGCGCCGCCACCACGACCGGCCGCCCGGACGAGGCGGCCAGCTCCTCGAGGAACTCGATCTTCGTCTGCCCACCCTTGGTGAGCATGAACACGCCGCGTCCGGCCTCCTTCAGGCAGCCGACCAGCTCGCGCAGCTCGGCGTCGTCCGCGAGGCGCGAGGGCATCGGGATGCCGCCATGGCCGTTGTGATTGGGCGAAGTGGAGGTGGCAAAGCCGATCGCGCCGGCGCGCATGCCTTCCAGGACGATGTCTTTCATCCTCGCGATCTCGGCGGTCGTGGCCGCGCGCTTCGGCGCGTCCTCGCCCATCACGTAGGTGCGCACCGAGGAATGACCGACGAAGCCGGCGACATTGAGCGCGACGCCCTGCTTTTCCAGCATGCCGAAGAATTCCGGCACCGATTCGAAACCCCAGCGTGTCCCGGCGCGCAGCACGTCGATCGACATGCCCTCGACCTGCGTCAGGTTCTTGAGGATCAGGTCGCGGTCCGCCGGCCTGCAGGGCGCGATGGTGAAGCCGCAGTTGCCGATCACCGCGGTCGTGACGCCGAGCGCGGGCGAAGGCGAGGCGAGCGGGTCCCAGGTGAGCTGGGCGTCGTAGTGCGTATGGTTGTCGATGATGCCCGGCATCAGCGCCAGGCCATCGGCGTCGATGGTTTCCTTGCCCTTGTCTCCGGCCTTTCCTAGCAGGGATATTTTTCCTTCCTCCACGGCAAGATCCCCGTGAATCGGCGCGGATCCAAGACCGTCGAGCAGGAGGGCGTTTCGAATGACGAGGTCGTGCATGGCCCTATACTAACGCCCCGGCATGGACCTCCTCGGCCTCAAAGGCAAAACAGCCGTCGTCACCGGCGCCGCCAAGGGCATCGGCAAGACCGCCGCCGCCCTGCTGGAAAAGGCCGGCGCGAAGGTGGCGCGGATCGACATCGAGGAAGCGCCGGGCAGCATCCGGGCCGACGTCTCGGACGAGGCGGCAATGGAGAAGGCCTTCAAGGAGATCGGTGGTGTCGATGTCCTGGTCAACAACGCCGGCATCGCGGTGCGCAAGAACGCGCATGACATCTCGGCGGAGGACTGGGATCGCGTCATCGGCGTCAACGTGCGCGGTTCGTTCCTTTGCGCGCGGATCGCCGCGCGCTCGATGAAAGAGCGGGGCGGCGGCGCGATCGTCAACCTCGCCTCGATCATGGGCTTCTCGGGCGGCATCTTCCCGAACCCGGCCTACCAGACTTCCAAGGGCGCGGTGGTGAACATGACGCGCGCCCTGGCGCTGGAATTCGCGCCGCTGAAGATCCGCGTCAACGCGGTGGCGCCGACCTTCGTGCGCACGCCGCTGACGGCGCCGGTGTTCGCCAATCCCGAGGTGCTGCAGAAAATCATGGATCACACGCCGCTCGGCGTGCTGCCGGAGACCGACGACATCGCCGCGGCGATCCTGTTCCTCGCGGGCCCTGCGGCGCGCTGCATCACGGGCGTAACATTGCCCGTCGATTCGGGCTATCTCGCGAGATGATTTTGCCCCGTGCCATCAGGCGCGTCGCGGCGCTCGCCGCGACCTTTGGTATTGCGCTGCAGGCGCTCTGGCCGCTCGTTTCGCACGCCGGTCCGAAAGATCGTTCGCTGCTGGCGCCGCTGTGCACCGTCGACGGCGTCACGCACTATCAGGAAATCCGGCTCGGCAAGACGCCGCTGGAGCAGCGCTCGGCGCAGCACGGCGAGCATTGCAAGTTGTGCGTGTTCGGTGACGGCAAACACGTCGTTCCGGCCGCGCCGGATTTCCTGCCGTTCCTGTTCAAGGATTCGTCGCAACCGTATCCTGCGCTTCGACGGACGTCATTTCGGCAAGCGACGCTCCGCCCCTCCCAGCCCCGGGCACCCCCGCAAATCTCCTGAGCAATGCGTGAACGCCGCGCCCGCCGGGCGCGGCGCGTGCCAATTCGGGAGAAAACATGAACTTGCTTCGAACGGCAGCCGCCGCGCTGCCGATGGCTTTTTTTCTGCCTGCCCAGGCGTTCGCGTCCTGCGGCTCGGCATTCTGCTCGGTCAACACCGGCTGGGACGTGCACGGCGGCGTCGCCGAGCCCGGCGCGAGCGTAGACCTGCGCTACGAGCACATCGACCAGGACCAGCCGCGCAGCGGCAGCAGGAAGGTCGGCGTCGGGCAGGTCCCGCGCCACCACGACGAGGTCGAGACCAGGAACCGCAACCTGCTCGGCAGCTTCGACTATGTCTTCAATGCGGACTGGGGGCTGAACGTGTCCGCGCCGCTGGTCGATCGCGAGCACCTGCACATCCACAATCACCGCGGGGAGAAACTGCCGGAAGCGTGGAATTTCACGTCGCTGGGCGATACGCGGGTGCTGGGGCGCTACCGGCTCTCGTCGACGGAAGCGCGCGATACGCACGAGACCGGCACCGCGGGCATCAGTTTCGGCCTGAAGCTCCCCACGGGGCGCATCGACGAGCGCAATGCCGACGGCGACCTTGCCGAGCGCACGCTGCAGCCGGGCACCGGTTCCACGGACGCGCTGCTGGGCGCCTACCTGGTGCGCCTGCTGCCGGTGAAGGACCTGTCGTGGTTCGCGCAGGCGCAGGTGCAGCTGCCGATGAACTCGCGCGATGGCTACAAGCCGGGCAAGCGGCTGGCGATGGACGCCGGGCTGCGCTACGACGCCGGTAGCCGGCTCAGCCTGCTGCTGCAGGCCAACCTGCTGGTACGCGCGAAGGATTCCGGCGTGAACGCGGAGCCAGACGATAGCGGCGGCCGCGCCCTCTTCCTCAGCCCCGGCGTGAGCTTCGGGGCGACCCGGGACCTGCGCATCTACGGCTTCCTGCAGTTGCCGCTGTACCAGTATGTGAACGGGGTGCAATTGACGGCAGACAGGGCCGCCGTAGTCGGCGTCAGCGCGCGGTTCTAGGTGTAAATTCCCTGCACCGTTACCGGAGGAAAGCATGCATCCGAAAGCCCGCTACCTGTTCACCGCCGCCATGGACGTGGATCCTGACAAGGAGGCACTTTTCAACGAGGTGTACGACACCGAGCACATTCCGGAACTGCTGAAGGTTCCGGGAGTGCTCGCGGTGCAGCGCTACACGCTGGTGCCGCTCAAGCTGGGCATCGGCGGGGAGGTCAAGACCATCGTCGCCGAGGGCGAGCCGAAGCACAGCGCGACCTACGAACTGGAAAGCGCGGAAGTGCTGACCAGCCCGGCGTGGGCGGTCGCGGTCGAGAAGGGTCGCTGGCCAGCGCAGGTGCGGCCGTACACGCGCAATCGACGGCATACGCTGCGCAAGCTGTCCGGCCGGTAGAAATGCGCGCCATCGACGCGAGCCTGCGCGCCGCCGTCGCGCGCAAGGACGTGCCCGGCGTCGTCGCGCTGGTCGTGAACCGCGATCGCGTGCTGTACGAGGGCGCGTTCGGCGTGACGGACATCCCGAGCGGGCGCGAGCTCAAGCCCGATGCGCTGTTCCGCATCGCCTCGATGACCAAGGCGGTCACGTCGGTGGCGTTGATGCAACTCGTCGAGCAGGGCAGGATCGGGCTGGACGATGCTGCCGAAAAATACCTGCCGGAGCTGGCCGGCCCGAAGGTGCTCGAATCCTTCGATCCGCGGAGCGGCGACTACAAGCTGCGGCCGGCGAAGAGCGCGCCGACCGTCCGGCAGTTCCTCACGCACACTTCGGGCCTTGCCTATCCGTTCACCAGCGCGGAGTGGCGGGACCTGAAGCCGCGCGCGGGCGAGAGCTTTCCCTTCGGCGGTCCCTTGCTGTTCGATCCGGGAACGCGCTGGCATTACTCGACGAGCACCGACGTCGTGGGCCGCTTGGTGGAGGTCGTCTCGGGGCGGCAGCTGGAGGACTATTTCCGCCAGCACATCTTCGCGCCGCTGCAGATGGACGACACGTCCTACAACGTCCCTGGGAGCAAGGCGTCGCGCCTCGTGCCCGCCCAGCAGCGCGCCGGAGACAGGATGACGGGCGACATCGTGCTGCAGTCGCCGCAGCCGGGTCCGGCGATCGCCAATCCGATCGGCGGCGGCGGACTGGCTTCGACCGCGAGCGACTACGGGCGGTTCGTGCGCATGCTGCTCAACGGCGGCGCGCTCGATGGCGCGCGCGTGCTCAAGGCCGAGACCGTCGCCCTCATGGGCCGCAACCATATCGGCGCCGTCTCGGTGCCGGCGCTCAAGTCCGCACTGCCGCGCAGCGCGGATTTCACCTTCATCGCCGACGGCCGCGACAAGTGGGGCCTCGGCTTCCTCATCACGGCGGACCAGGTGCCGGGCAAGCGCTCGCCCGGCAGCCTGAGCTGGGGCGGCATCAACAACACCTTCTTCTGGATCGACCAGGACTGCGGCATCGCGGGGATCATCATGATGCAGTTCCTGCCGTTCGCGGACGCCAGGGCGCTCGCGACCTGCGATGCCTTCGAGCGCGCCGTGTACCAGGTCGTAACCGCGGCACGGTAAGTCACGCCGGCCTGCGGCGCACCGTCGCGCGCGTGCCTATTTGAATTGCCAGGTCAGGCCCGCGGTCGCGAGCTGCGCGCTGTGGCCCTGGCGCCCGATGTCACGCACGATCCCGAATGCGACATCGAGGCCTTGGGCCGCGGCGTAGACGGCGCCCAGTTCCAGGTAGCCCATGGCCGCGCGTTCTCCTTTGCGCGGATTGGTCACGAGGCCGGTATCCAGCGCGATTTTCCAGCCTGGCGAGATTTCGACCACCGGAGCTGCCGACAGGCGCCAGAGCGAGCCGCGGTTTTCAGCACGGTTGGCGGGTTCCGCGAAACGGTTGCTGGCAAGGGAGAGATTCGCATGCAGCGCGCCGAAATCCGTCTCGCGGGTGAGAAGCAGACCGATTCTTGCGTTCGTCGCTCCGCTGTCCAGCCGGCGCTGCTCGCCGCCACCGGATACCGGGAACCGGACCTCCGGTTTGAGCGCAAGGCTCAGCTTTTTTTCTTCATCGTCGTAGAAGCGCCATTTCAGGCCCGCGACGGGGTTTGCCGCGCCGCTTGCACTGACTCCCGATGAAACTTCGCGATTCCGCAGATGAGCGACCGTAACCGCGGCGTCCAGCGTTTCTGTCAGGCCGCGCGTGTAGATCAGCGTCAGGGCCGAGGCAGTGGTCTTCGAGAGCGCATCCTTGTCTGCCGCCCTGGCATAGCCCAGCTCGACCTGGTTTCCGCCGGCGCCCAGCGTGCCGGCTTCGTCGGTGACCAGGGGCTGGAAGGCCTGGGCCGCGACCGGCAGGACCAGCGCGGACAGTCCCCAGCGCAGGGTCGCGGATTCGATCAATCAATAACCTGCGGTGAAATCCACCGTATTCAGCGGCGTTTCGCCGCGCCGCAGGCGCTCGATGTTCTCGGCGACCTTGCCCACCGAGGTGCGCGGCTCCGAGAGCGCGGCGATGTGCGGCGTGACGGTGATGCCCGGATGCGACCAGAGCGGGCTTTCCGGCGGCAGCGGCTCGGTTTCGAACACGTCCAGGTAGGCGTGCGCCAGGTGCCCGGCGTCGAGCGCGCCGAGCAGGTCGGGCACCACGACGTGGCCGCCGCGCGCGACGTTGATGAGGCAGCCGTCTTTCCTGATTTTCTGCAGTTTGTCCCTGTTCAGGATGCCTTTCGTATGGGGCGTGAGAGGCAGGAGGCAAACCACGGCATCACTTTTCGAGAGTATTTCATCCAGATCGGTGGAGCAGTAGACGCCGTCCAGTGTCTTCGGCCTGCGGCTCCAGCCGGCGACGTTGAAGCCCATGGCGCGCAGTTTCGCGGCGATCGTGCCGCCGAGTTCGCCCAGCCCGAGGATCCCGACGCCGCGGTCGGAGGCCAGGTATTGCCGCCGGCGCTTCCAGGTCTTCCGGTCCTGGAAGTCCCTGTAGCAGTAAAAATGCCGGTGCCAGTCGAGCACATAGGCGATCACGGTCTCGCCCATCGCGGCGACCATGCCGGGGTCGATCAGGCGCGCGACAGGGACGCCGCGCGGCAGCTCGGCATCGCTGACGATGTTCTCCACGCCCATCCACAGCGACTGGATCAGCCTGAGCCGGGGCAGGTTGGCGAAAGTGCCCGCCGGGTGGGTGGCCACGATGGCGACGTCGATGTCGCCGCCGTTGACGTCCGGCCAGGCATGGAACTGGTCGTTGGGCAGCGCCCTACGGAGCAGCGGAAACCAGAATTCCGGCTTCTCCTTGGTCGATGCGAACAGGATCCTGAGGCTATCGGCTTTCACAGGCGGCGATGGTAGCATCGCGGAAATAAGGAGGAGTCAGCCATGGCGATCCGCAATTTCAACGAAGAGACGCTCGTTGCCGAAGTCCTGCGCCGCATCAAGGACACGAAGAATCCGCGGCTCAAGGAAGTGATGACCAGCCTGATCAAGCACCTGCATTCCTTCGTGCGCGAAGTGCGCCCGACGCCGGACGAGTGGATGACGGGCATCCAGTTCCTTACCGACACGGGCCACATGAGCGACGACAAGCGGCAGGAATTCATCCTCATGTCGGACACGCTCGGCGTGTCGATGCTGGTCGATTTCATCAACTACGAGGCGAAGAAGGGCATGACCGAATCGACGGTGCAGGGGCCGTTCCACCGCCCCGGCGCGCCGGAGTATCCGCTCGGCGCGAACGTGGCGAAGGAAGCGCGTGACGGCGAGGTCTGCGTGGTGCGCGGCACGATCCGCAGCGACAAGGGCAAACCGGTGGCCGGCGCCAAGCTCGACATCTGGGAAACCGGCCTGCACGGCTACGACGTGCAGAAGGGCGATGGCAATGCCATGGACCTGCGCGGCATTTTCCGCACCGACGCCGAGGGGAAATTCTGGTTCCGCTGCGTCAAGCCGGTGAGCTACCCGGTGCCCGACGACGGCCCGGTCGGCAAGATGCTGAAGGCGACGGGCCGGCACCCGATGCGGCCCGCGCACCTGCACTTCATGATCACGGCGCCCGGCTACGACTGCCTTGTCACCCACATTTTCGTGAAGGGCGACAAGTACCTCGATTCGGATGCCGTGTTCGGCGTCAAGGAGTCGCTGATCGTCGACTTCAAGAAGAACGCCAAGGGCGAATGGGAAGCGGGCTACGACTTCGTGCTCAAGCCCTCGAAGCAGGCGAAGAAGGCCGCCTGAAGCGCCAGCCGGGCGCCGGGGTCACTGCGACCCGGCGAGCCCCAGGCTCCTGACCAGCGTTCCCCACTTTTCGCGCTCGGCGCGCATGTACTGATTCACGCCGTCGACCGACGGCGTCGGGTGCGCCAGCAGGCCGAGGTTGGCAATGCGCTGCTGGATGTCCGGCGCGGCGAGGATGCGCTTCATTTCCTCGTGCAGGCGGTCGACGATGTCGCGCGGCGTCGCCGCGGGCGCCAGCAGCACGTGCCAGGAGACCGCCTCGAAGCCGGGCGAGCTGGCGGCTTCGGCGAACGGCAATGTATCGGGCAGCGTCGGCAGGCGGGTGCTCGACGAAACCGCCAGCGCGCGCAGCTTGCCCTCGCGGATCAGCGGCAGCGACAGTCCGGCTTCGACAAAAGCCATGCTGACGTGCCCGGCAACGATGTCCGCCACCGACTGCGGGCTGCTCTTGTAGGGCACGTGCGTGATGTTGACGCCGAACTTCTGCTTCATGAATTCGGCCGACAGGTGCTGCGCCGTCCCGGCGCCGGGCGTGCTGTAGCTCAGCGGGGTGGCGCTCTCCTTCGCCAGCTTGATGAGTTCCGGCACGCTGCGCGCCGCCAGCGCGGGATTGATCACCAGGATGAACGGCGACTTCACGTACAGCGAGACCGGGACGAAATCCTTTTCCACGTCGTAGTTGACCTGCTTGTACAGCGTCGGATTGATCGCCATGGCGGAACTCGTGGACACGCCGAGCGTGTAGCCATCCGGCGCGGATTTGGCCAGGGCGGTCGCGCCCAGCATCAGTGCGGCGCCGGGACGGTTTTCCACGATCACCGGCTTGCCGAGGCTCTGCGACAGCCGTTCCGCATACAGCCGGACCAGCGTATCCATCCCGGTGCCGGGGGCGAGGGGCACGATGATGGAGACGGTTTTCGTGGGCCAGCTCTGGGCGGCGGCCGGGCCGGCCAGCAGCGCCAGGGATGCCGCGCAGGCCAGTGTGACGTTTCGCAGGGTTATGTCGATCATGTTTCCTCCTGGGTCCAATCTTACCGTGGCGTCGCGTCGCCGCCCTTGACGATGACGTTTTCCACCTCGCCGGCACCCGAGCGCCAGCGGTAGCGGATCTCAGCAAGCAGAATCGCGCCGATGCTGACGGGCCAGAGCGAAATCGGCATATTCATCATCGCCTCGCCGACGGTACCAGGATTATTCGGCATTAGCCGCAGAGCAGAAGAAAATGTCCAGAGTTCAAAGGCAACCATACAAACCGCGCCAAGGCAAACAACAACGTCCGAGGCAAAGGGAACCATTTTGCGGCGCACAAGCCACAAAAGAAGAAATGGCAGTGCGCCCCACCCCGAAGCAATAAGTGCGAAGTACACGTCTTCGGGATGCTTGGATAGATCCAGGTCACGAAGTACGAACATGTATAGCGCTACGCCAAAATAAACTGCAATGCCAAGGAAACAGGCCGCTTTCCCAGCGATACGTATGACCGCCTGACCATTCATCCTCAATCGCCTAACTTTCACGCCCAACGGCGCGTGCCCACGAACCTTTGCGCGGCATGGCGCTCGCGCGCGCGTCCGAATGGGGCGTGCTGTTAGGCCGCAGGCTGCT
>Ga0315912_10000334_pt1 | contig 95499 bp, 83 predicted proteins | sample VfabasoilMG_FD_204469 | JGI IMG/M metagenome (GOLD analysis project Ga0315912, IMG submission 204469) | Garden soil microbial communities collected in Santa Monica, California, United States - V. faba soil | ecosystem: Environmental > Terrestrial > Soil > Garden | place: USA: California... | reverse complement strand
CTTGTAGGGCGGGGTCTCCCACCCCCGCCCCAGCACACATTTACGGCGGGTTTCGGACACCCCGCCCTACAAAACTCCAGTTGGATGATTCCGGCTCAGCGCCGGCTCAGCGCCGGTTCCAGCGGCCGCGGGAGAGGCCGCCGAACTTGCGCGGGACGGGCTGCTGCTGGCCACCGCCACCGAAGCCGCCGTGACCCTGGCCTTGCGGCGCGGGCTGGCCGGACGGAGCCGGACGCGGGGCGTGACCCTGGCCGGAGTGCTGGGGACGCTGCTGGTGCCGGGGCGGGTGACCGGCGCCACCACCACCACCGCGACCGCCGTGCTGAGGACGCTGGCCGTGCTGCCCGTGAGCTGGTGCGGCGCCCTGAAAGCCCATCGCGGGGCGCGGCTGGGCGTGATAATTGAAACCCTCCAGCTGGAGCTGGGGCACCTTCTGGCCGATGAAGCGCTCGATAGCCTTGATGTCGCCGGCCTGGTCGGGCGTGGTGAGCGTGAAGGCGTCGCCGATGGCCGCGGCGCGGCCGGTGCGGCCGATGCGGTGGACGTAGTCCTCGGGATTGGCGGGAATGTCGTAGTTGATGACGTGCGAGACGCCGGCGACGTCGATGCCGCGGGCGGCGATGTCGGTGGCGACCATCACCTCGTATTTGCCGGACTTGAAGCCCTCGAGCGCCTCGACGCGCTGCGACTGCGAGCGGTTGGCGTGGAGGACGGCGACGGAGTGGTTGGCGGCCTTGAGCTTGCGGGCGATCTTGTCGGCGCCGTGCTTGGTGCGGGAGAAGATCAGGCAGCTGTGGAAGTCCGTCTTCTCGAGCAGGGCGACCAGGAGGTCGAACTTCAGGCCCATGTTGACCGGATAGAAGGCGTGCGTAACCGACTTGTTGACCGTGCGGGAGACGCCGATCTCGACGCGGGCGGGGTTGCGCAGGGCGAAGCGGGCGACCTCCTCGATCTCGGGCGGCACGGTGGCGGAGAAGAACAGCGTCTGGCGCTCGCGCGGGCACTTGCCGATGATCTTCTTCACGTCCTTCACGAAGCCCATGTCGAGCATGCGGTCGACCTCGTCGAGGATGAGGATCTTGAGGCCGTCGAGACGGAGGGTGCCTTCCTGGAGGAAGTCCATGAGGCGGCCGGGCGTGGCGATGACGACGTCGGTGCCGGCCTGGATCTCGCTGCGCTGGCGGCCGTAGCCGACGCCGCCGTGGACGACAGTGGCGCGGATGTCGGTGAAGCGGCCGAAGTCGCGGAAGGCGGTCTCGACCTGGGCGGCGAGCTCGCGGGTGGGCTCGAGGATCAGGACGCGTGGGCCGCGGGCCTCATGCTTGCCGAGGCGGGCCAGGGTGGGGAGGGCGAAGGCGGCAGTCTTGCCGGTGCCGGTCTGGGCCGAGCCGATCAGGTCGCCGCCGCCGAGGACGACGGGGATGGCGCGCAGCTGGATGGGCGTCGGGTCGGTGTAGCCCATGGCTTTGACACCGTTGACGAGGGAGGGCGGCAGCCCGAGCTTGGAAAATGGCATAGCGGGTCATTACCCGGTTTCCGCGAAGACAAAGCGAGGTAATTTATCCCGAATACACTGACGTTCGAGCCAGCGGCTCAGAGAATCGTCCTTCCCATTGGTCTCGAATGACATATTCGAAATAGGCCAAGCATGCGAAATACTCTCTTCGCTCTTTTGGTTGCGAGCTTCGCCCTGTCGGGCTGCATGAGCCGGTCTCCGCGACTTCATCAACCGCCTGAGCAAACCCTCCTGACCGCTGATCGGGTTGAGCTGCCAGCGATACTGATCGGCGGTCGACCATGCGTGGATTTGAAGGTCAACGGGAAAGGCCCGTATCGCTTCCTCCTCGATACCGGAGCGCAAGGGACGAGCATCACGCCACAAGTCGCCCGCGAGGCCGGGATCCCGACTTTACGCAGGCATGTGGCCAAAATGTCAGGGGCTGGTGGTCAATCCCGGCTGGCGTATATTGGCGTGGTTGATCGGATCGAATTGCCGGGCCTTTCCCTGGGCGAGGTGGACGTCACTATTTTGAGCCAGAAAATCGTGGTTCAGATGGGAGCATACGGGGAAATTAATGGAGGCATCCTCGGCATGAGTACGCTGCGGGATGTAGTGCTGGAAATCGATTTTCCGCGGCAGACCATCAGCTTGCTCCGGCCGGGCCGAGTGACGCATTCAGCTGCCACCGGCGTGCCTTACACTGGTATCACACCACACGTATCAATCGCCACGCCATCCACCAGGCATGCCACCACCACTGCGCTGGTTGATACCGGTTCCGGCGGCGGATTTTTGTTCACCGATATCGAGAGTTATCCAGTGCGGGTCGGCCTGATAAAGGCTGACGAATACTACGTCGGCATCGGGGGTCATTGGCGGCCGCTGTTTGGACAGCTGGCGGGAGACATTCGCCTGGGCCCGGCCACCTGGCGTGACCCGGAAATCCGCTCGGCGCACGAAAATACGCTGGGCAGCGCGGCCTTGGCGCCCTGGAAGGTCGTGATCGATCAGAAACGGAAGATGGTCTGGTTGCTGGAGCATGGAAAGATCAGCATTACAACTTGGGCCGGGCCCCTCGATCCCGACGGTCGTCCGGCTGTCTATGGATTCGTGAGCGTGGCGGATGGCGATGCGATGCTGATCAAGGAGGTCGATCCTGGCAGCCGGGCCGAACGGGCGGGATTAAAGGTAGGTGACCGCTACCGTTGGGAAAATACCGGCCCAATAACGCCTGAGACAGTTGCCGGCCAGGCTCCTGCCCTAGTCAGGTTGCGTGTCATCCGCGGCTCGGAAAAATTCGAAGTCACCATGTCGCTGCTGGATCCACTTCCGGCACCAGCGGTGCCTGCCACAGCGAGGCCGGAAGGGAAGGGTGTTGGCAGACGCTACTGAAACGTAGGGTTGGATTGAGCAGATCCTTACACGTTGCCGGTGCTAGTTGTCCACCAACCGCGTCCCTAGCGATGGGCATTTTTTACGAGGATGAACTTTGTTCTCTCTATTTCTCAGGCGACAGGCACTCTGCAGGCATGGAAAAGCGTCCGTTTAGTGAACTGGGCCTCTCGCCCGAGATTTTGAAGGCGGTGGACAAGATGGGATTCGAGGAAGCCTCGCCCATCCAGACTGCCGTCATACCCTTCGGCCTGGCCGGGCGCGACGTCGTGGGCCAGTCGGCCACGGGCTCGGGCAAGACGGCGGCCTTCGCCATCCCCGCGATCGAGAAGGTCGACGTGGCCATGAAGAAGGTGCAGGTGCTCGTGCTCTGCCCGACGCGCGAACTCGCGGTGCAGGTGGCGGAGGAATTCGGCAAACTGGCGTCGTTCAAGCGCGGCGTGATGGAGGTGCCGATCTACGGCGGCCAGAGCTACGACCGGCAGTTCCGCGCGCTGGCGGCGGGCGCACAGGTGGTCATCGGCACGCCTGGGCGCGTGATGGACCACATGGAGCGCGGCACGCTGCGCCTGGACAACCTCAAGGTCATCGTGCTCGACGAGGCCGACCGCATGCTCGACATGGGTTTCAGGGACGACATCGAACACGTGCTCAAGTCGGTGCCGACGGAGCGCCAGTGCCTGTTCTTCTCGGCCACGATGCCGACGGCCATCCAGGAGCTGATCAAGCGCTACACGCGCAACCCGGAATGGATCCGGATCGAGGCGCAGGCCCAGAACGCCCCGCAGGTGGAGCAGATCTACTTCGAGGTCGACCGCCGCTCGAAGATCGAGCTGCTCACGCGCCTGATTGACCTGCACGATTTCCGCTTCGGCATCATTTTTTGCAGCACCAAGATCATGGTGGACGAGCTGGACGAGCACCTGCATGCCCGCGGCTACTCGACGGACCGGCTGCACGGTGACATCACGCAGGCGCAGCGCACGCGGGTGATGGACAAGTTCCGCCGCCGCGGTTTCGAGTTCCTCGTTGCGACCGATGTCGCTGCCCGCGGGCTCGACGTGGACGACCTTGAGGTCGTGTTCAACTTTGACCTGCCGAACGACGCCGAGGACTACACCCACCGCATCGGCCGCACGGGCCGCGCGGGGAAGAAAGGCATGGCCTTCACCTTCGTGGCGGGCCGCGAGCTCTACAAGATGCAGAACATGGTGCATTACGGCCGGCTGAAGATCCGCCGCGAGCGCCTGCCGTCGATGGACGAGGTCGAGGAGGCCAAGGGCAATATGTTCTTCGAGAAGCTGCGTGCCACGCTCGAGGAGAGGAAATTCAAGTCCCACGACCAGATGGTGGACCGGCTGCTGGAGCTGGGCTACACCAGCACCGACATCGCGTCGGCGCTGATCCACCTGATGCAGGGCGCGTCGGCCGAGCCGGCCAAGCCCGCGCCGACCAAGCCCAAGGCGGAGCGCATCGCGGCCAACGAGCCGCCCCGGCCGGCCCCGGCCGCGGTGGCCCCGGTTGCCGCTCCCGCTCCGGCGACCCACGTGCGTTCCCCTTATCCGGCCAAGCCGGCCGCCAAGACATTTCCTTCCGGCGACAAATTTGCCGCGCAGAAGCGCACCTATGAGCGCAAGCCGCGCACGGGTCGCGAGCCGGGCTTCACCCCGATAACTTTCAATGTGGGTCGCCAGCATTTGATCACCCCGGCCGACCTGGTCGGGAAGATCGCGGGCGTCACGCGCCTGCCGGCGACGGTCGTCGGGGCGATCGACATTCACGAGGACCATACCCAGGTGGACGTGGCGAACGAGCATGTGGAGACTGTCGTGGCCAAGTTGGCCGGCATCCGGGTGAAGAACCAGTCGCTGAAACCGGCCGTTGTCCCGCCCGCCGGGTAATCCACCATCATGGACACGGGTCCGCTATCACCGGAAAACCACACCGCCGACGAAGTCGCGCGCATGTTGCGGCTGGAGCCGCTGGAACAGGAGGGCGGCTTTTTCCGACGCACGGCGGAATCGGACGTGATTCTGTCCGGCACGGGCCGGCGGGCCTACTCCGTGATCTACATGCTGATCACGCCAGCGGGGTTTTCCGCGCTGCACCGGCTCGGCACCGATGAGACCTGGTGCTTCCATGCCGGCGACCCGCTGGAGTCGCTGCGCCTGCGGCCGGACGGCAGCGGCGGGTGGGTGAAGCTCGGGCTGAATCCGGCGGCGGGCGAGGCGCCACAGGACATCATCCCGGCCCGGGTGTGGCAGGGCACCCGCCTGCAACCCGGCGGGCGCTGGGCACTCCTCTCGTGCATCGTGGCGCCGGAGTTTCGCTGGAGCGATTTTGAACTTGGGGAACAGGCAGCCCTGACGGCCGCCTACCCGGACTGGGCCGGGGCGATCCGCGCGCTGACCCGGGCGTGAGGCGGCCTAGGGAGCGGGGAGGAGCGTGGCGAGCTTCCGGTCGAGGGCGTCACCCCGCAGGTTCTTGGCGATGATCTTGCCCTGACCGTCGATGAGGAAGGTGGCGGGGATGGAATCGATGCCGAAGCGGGTGGAGATCTTGTTCTGCCAGCCGAGGCCGTCGAAATAGTGCCGCCAGGGCATGGGGTGCTCCTTGAGGAAATCCGTCAGGGCCGTGCGGCTCTTGTCCAGGCTGATGCCGATGATCTCAAAGCCGCGGCCGTGATATTTTTCGTAGGCGGCGGTGACGTTCGGCAGCTCGGCCACGCAGGGCCCGCACCAGGTGGCCCAGAAATCAATGAGCACGACCTTGCCGGCGTAGGCGGAGAGATCGAGGGGCTTGCCCTCGAGGTCGGGTTCGCCGAGCGCCGGGAAAACGTTGCCGACCGCCAGTTTGGACTCGGCGGCGAGCTGGGCTTCGAGCTGCGGGATCATGGGCTCGAGCTTGAGGGCGATCTCGGTCTTGGGATAATCGGCCACGATCCGCTTGAAGAGGCTCACGCCCTTGGCCGAGTCTTCGAAAACCTCGAGATAGAGCCGGGCCTTCATCAGGAGGACCATGGCCGCATCGTCGGGATCGGCACTTTTCGCCAGGGTTTCAAATTCCGTGAGTTCTGCGCCGAAGTCCTCCTCGGCCTGCTTGCCGGCCTGGAGTTTGGCGGTGATCCGCTCGACGAGCTGTTTGAGCTGGGCCTCAGTAGCGGTCTCAGCCTCGGCGGCAGGGGCGGCGGGTGCCGGGTCGGCAGCGCGGAGGCAGGGAGCGAGGGCCAGCAGGGCGGCCAGGGTCGTGGGCAGGAGGCGGAATTTCATGTGAAGGGCTGAGACAAGTGGGAGGAGGATTGGTGGCGAGTTTATTTCAAGTCAGTGGAGCTAACTCACAGACATGACGGAGTGCGCCGGGATTTCTTAGGGACTTTTATGGCTGGCCAGGGTCGCGCGTGCCTGTCCCTCAGCTACTTGACAGGGCAAGGGTGCACGCGTATTTCAAAAGCCCGTTGCCTATGGAACTCGCACTCGATCAACCGGTGCTCGTCCTGAACCGCCTCTGGCAGGCGGTGAACGTCATTGCCGCGCGCCGGGCCTTTGCCCTGCTGGCTCGCGAGCACGCGCAAGTGGTCCACCAGACGGAGGATGCGTTCCGCACCTACACGCTGATGGATTGGATCGATTTCTCGAGTTACAATCCGCCCGTCGAGGCCCTCGAGACCGTTCACACCATCAACCGCAGTATCCGCCTGCCGCGGGTGATCCTGCTGACCTTCTTCGACAAGCTGCCCTGCAAGGAGTTGAAGCTCACGCGCAACAACGTCTTCGAGCGCGACGGTGACCGGTGCCAGTATTGCGGCCACACCTTCCATCGCGAGCAGCTGAACCTCGACCACGTCATCCCGCGCCATTACGGCGGCAAGACGACGTGGGAGAACATCGTGTGCTCGTGCATCAAGTGCAATTCCCGCAAGGCCAACCGCCTGCCGCACGAGGCGCACATGCGGCTGGTGCGCAAGCCCGTGAAGCCGAAGTGGCGCCCGGTCATCTCGCTCGTGCTCGGCAACCACCAGCACGAGAAGTGGAAGGACTTCCTCGATGTCGCCTACTGGAACGTCGAGCTGGAGGAGTGAGTCGGAAATTTTCCTTTAGTTCGGCCCGGCTTTCGCCATAGGTCGGGGCACGGAATGGGGCCAGGTTCCGGCACTGTTTATTCCCCATGAACCCCATTGTCATACTTCACGGCTGGAGCGACACGTCGGAGTCCTTCAAGCCCCTCGCGGACTGGCTGAAGGCACGCGATTTCACCGTCGTCCCGATCTTCCTCGGCGATTACCTTTCGATGAACGACGAGCTGACGCTGCATGATCTCGGTTTCGCCTTCCAGCGGGCGTTGGCGGCCAAGAAAATCCGGCAGGACCCCCACAGCTTCGACGTCATCGTCCACAGCACGGGCGGGCTGGTGGTGCGGGAATACCTGCGCCAGGTCTGCCAGGGCGCGCCGCAGAAGACTCCCGTCGAGCACTTGTTGATGCTGGCGCCGGCGAATTTCGGTTCGCCGCTGGCCAAGCTCGGCAAGTCGGTGCTGGGCCGCTTGCTCAAGGGCTGGGATTGGGACCATCTGGGCCAGACGGGGAAGGCCATTCTCGAGGCGCTGGAGCTGGCGTCGCCCTACAGCTACCAGCTCGCGCTCGACGACCTCTTTGATCTGCGCAACGCCATCTTCGATCCCGCCAACATACGCGTCACCGTGATGGTTGGCACCGGCGCCTACGACAATTACCGGAAGGCCCTCCACGAAAACGGTTCGGACGGCACGGTTCGCGTCTCGACGGCCAACCTGAACGCGAATCTGCTGCGGGTGGATTTCTCCAATCCTGCCAACCCGAAGCATACCTTCGTGCAGGACAACTGCCCGAAGCTGGCGCTCGCGGTTTTCGACCGCAATCACAGCTCGATCCACGATCCGGCGCTGGCCACGCAGGCGGCGGACTGGGCGCGCATTGTGCAGCGGGCGCTCACCGTGCCGGTCTCGGGCTATGCGGCGCATGTCGCGGATTGCGCCACGGTGACCACCCGCACCTTCGCTTCCGGCGGCAGCAGCCAGATGTACCATCAGTACCAGCATGTGGTCTTTCGCGTGCACGACCAGTTCGGCCAGCCGGTGGACGATTACATCGTGGAGTTCTATCAGGAGGAGGGTGATCCGCCCGACCGCGTCTTTGCCAAGATCCACGGGGAGATCCTGGAGAAGGTCACGACCTATTCCGGCGACAGCTCCTATCGCAGTTTCCTTTTCGACATGACCGACCTGGCGAAATTTTTCGACCAGCGGCCCAAGGCACGCGTGGAGATGAGCATCACGGCCGCGGCCATTTCATCGCGGATCAGCTACCGCAATCCGCCCGCCGGTATCACGGTGTTTTCCGCCAAGGACCGGAAGTTCATGCGGCCCAATGAGCCGACCTTGGTGGACGTCACGCTCTACCGCGACCCGGCCCCGGAGGTTTTCAAGCTTTCGCCCCATCCGTGAGACGGGGCAGAAGCGGGTTGCCTGCGCGGAACCGCAGGGTCTAGCTTACGGCCATGAACGAAAGCCTTGTCATGACGATCATCGGCGGTGACCGGCCGGGATTGGTCGAGTTGGTGTCGGCCTGCGTCGCGGACCATGGCGGAAACTGGCTGGAGAGCCGGATGTGCCACTTGGGCGGACGCTTTGCCGGCATCGCGCGCGTCGAGGTGCCGACGGGGCGGCTGGCGGAGCTCAAGCGGGCGCTGCACGGGCTGGAGGCTGACGGCCTGCGCCTTGTGGTCGAGAGCGGCGCGGGCAAGGCCGTCCCCGGTGGGCAGGTCGCGACCCTCGAACTCGTCGGCAATGACCGGCCGGGTATCTTGCGCACCGTGACGGGGGTGCTGGCGGCGCACGGGGTCAATGTGGAGGAACTTTCATCGGAGTGCGTCAGCGCCCCGATGGGCGGCGGCGATTTGTTTCAAGCGAAGGCCCGGGTGCTGGTGCCGAAGAAGGTGAAGCTGGCCGACGTTCGCCGGGACCTCGAGAAAGTCGGGGCCGACCTGATGGTCGACCTGAAACTCCAGCCCGCCGGTCGCTGAACGCTTAGCGGTAGTCGTCCCGCACCGGCGAGAACACGTCGATGACGCGGCAGGCGGTGAGGGTCTTGCCGCCGTGCACGATGCCGCCGGGAATGAGCGCGGTCATGCCGGGCTCCATGATCGTGGTCTTGTCGCCGACCGTAAATTCGTAGCGTCCCGAAATCACATAGGTGATCTGCTCGTGCGGGTGCGCGTGCAGGGGTAGCACGACGTTGGCCTCCATGCGGACCTCGCCGATGGTCATTTTGTCGAGGTGTGCGTAGTGGCCGCGGATGGCACCGCCGAAGATTTCCTTGGCGGGCAGGGAGGGGAGGGTGGTGAAGCTCATGGGAGGTCGGGAGATCCGGTGCCTAGACGGCGGCGAGCGGGAGGGTGACGCGCATGGTCGTGCCGCGCGGGCCCGTGGTCATGAGCTTCAGCTCGCCGTGGTGGTCCTTGACGATGCGCTGGGCGATGGTGAGGCCGAGGCCGGTGCCGCCGGCCCGGGTGGAGAGGAACGACTCGAAGATACGCGGCTGCACCTCGGGCGGGATGCCGCCGCCGGTGTCGGCAAGATCGATGTGCACGACCGCGCCCTCCGGCTGGCAGGTGATGCGGAGGTCGCCACCCTGCGGCATGGCGTGGAGGGCGTTGAGCACGAGGTTGAGGAAAACCTGCTGGAGCTGGCCCTTGTTGGCCTCGACGGCGAGGGGCTGGGCTGGCGGGGTGTAGTGCAGGACCACGCGGGCCTGGGCGAGCTTGGCGCGGAGGAGGTGGTTGGTGTCGCCGAGAATCTCGTCGAGCGACCAGCGGGAGTGGATGGTGGCGGGCGCGCGGCCGAAGGACAGCACCCGGGTGACCAAACCTTCCAGCTGCTCAATTTTCTCCGTGATGATTTCGAGGTCGCGGCGGCGGGGGTCGCCGGGGCTGAAGTCCGCGCCGAGCGGGCCGTGGAGGAGCTTGATCACGGTGAGCGGATTGCGGATCTCGTGGGCAATCTCGGCGGCGAGCAGGCCGAGGGTGGTGAGAGTCTCGTTCTTGCGGAGGACTTCCTCGGTCTGAAAGACGCGCGAGTAGAGCCGGGCGTTCTGCAGGGCGACGGCGGCGAAGCTGGCCAGGGCGGTGAAAAGGCGCTTCTCGTCGTCGCTGAACCGGTGGGGCTTGTCGTGGAAGACGGAGAGGATGCCGGCCGGGGCGCCCTCGAGGGTGAGGGGCGTGGCGAGGGCGCTGCAGAGGCTGGGATCGTGGGGCAGGTCGGCCGCCTCGTGGTAGCGGGGGCTGTCGATCCCCTGGAACTCGGTGGTGCGGCCCGTGCGCAGGGTGGCGGCCAGCAGGGCGTCCTCGACGGAGATCGTCTGCTGTTGAAGCGTGAGGGCGGCGGAGCTCAGGTCGCCGGCGGCGGACCAGGCGTGGAGCCGGAGCTCGCGGTTGGCCGCGTCGTAGTCGTGGAGGAGGCAGAGCCGGGCGTTGAAGAGGGCACGGCCGCTGTCGGTGATGGTGCTGAGCAGCTCCTCGGGCGCGAGCTGGGTGACGAGGGCGTGGCCCAGCTCGACGAGGGTGGTGAGCTGGGTGGAGTTGGCGCGCAGGCGCTCGAACTGCCAGAGGCGGTGGAGCACGACGCCGGCCTCGGTGGCATAGCGCGCGAGGCGGTCGAGGTCGGTGGAGTTGAAGGCGGCGGCGCGGTCGGCGTCGAGGTTGACGCAGCCGATGATCTGGCCCTCGACGATGATGGGCGCGGCCATCTCGGAGCACACACCGCGCCGGGCGGCGATGTAGCGGGGTTCGTGGCTGACGTCGGCGACCAGCAGGGGCCGGCCGTGGAGCGCCACCCAGCCGGTGATGCCCTGGCCCGGGCGCAGGGCGAAGTCCCCGGTCTCGGGCGGCAGGCCCTGCTGCGCGCAAATCTCCAGGCTGCCGCTCTCAGGGGTGAGCAGGGAGAGCGAGCCGCTGTCGGCCGGGAACGCGGCCATGATGGCGGCGAGGATACTGCTCTGCGCCGAGATGGGGTCGGTCGCGTTGGTCGCGAGCGACGCCAGCGCATACAGCGTGGCCGTTTCGGATTGCGAATCGGGGATTTCGGATTGGTTGAGGGGGTCCGACATGGGAACGGCCTAACGGCGGGCTCTCGCAGTGCGGATTGAAGCGACGACCATTGCAAGGATTTCGGAGCCCTCTTGCTTCAACAAGCTGACTTTGGCTGCCTTGATCCGACCGCTATCCACCAGCAGTTCGATCCAGTGGAGGGTTTCGTCGCACTCTTCCTCCACGATGCCCAGTTTGGCGATGAAGTCTGCCCGCGACTTGGCGCGAGTGGCGGCGCGATAATTGGCGGCGACCGAACAACCCGCTCGCAGAACCTGCTGCCCCAAGGTGCGCGCCACATTATCTTTCGGAAGCGAATCCACGAGACGGATGATGCGCAGCGAGTAAGCCTTGGTGCGAGCGATGAATGCGACCGAATCCACCCTCACAATCTAGGGCAATGAATCAACAATCCGCAATCTGCGATCCGCAATCCACCCTAGTCGGCGGCTGGCGTCGGGGCGGGCGTGATGACGGCGTGGAGGGCGTCGCGCAGGCTGTGCAACTCGGCTTCGGTGACCACGGCGTCGGCCTTCTCGGGCTCGATATAGAAGGTGTCGAGGGCGATGCTGCGCTCGGTGTTGATGCGGGCGAAGGTGATGTCGAAGCCGTGGTCTGAGATGGTCTTCACCAGCTGGTAGAGCAGGCCGATGCGGTCGTGGGCCTGGATCTCGACGATGATGCGCTTGAGGGACAGCTCGTGGTAGACCTCGACCGTCGGCGGGAAGGTGGCGGGCTGCTCGGAGGTGGCCTTGTAGCGGTTGGCCGCGGCCAGGCGGGCGGCCTGGGCGGAGATCTCGGGCAGAAGGTCCTTCTCGCTGACGAGGGCGTCGTCCACGGTGCGGGCGAAGGTTTCCATGGCCTTCTGGTTCTGCACGAGGCCGCGGCCGGGCTCGACAACGTGGAAGGTGTCGATGGCGATGTGGTCGGAGCGCGTGGTGATGCGGGCCGAGAGGATGCTGAGGCCGGCGACGCTGAAGGCGCCGGCGAGCTTGTAGAAGAGGCCGGCGCGGTCCCAGGTGACGACGTGGACGGTGGTGTAGCTGCGGTTGAGGTCGTCCTTCCACTCGATGACCGGGCGGAGCGGGCTGAGGGAATCGGCGGTCGAGATGGAGTGCAGCAGCCGGTTGACCATCTGGATGTGCAGCGTGATCTCGGGGCCGTCGGTCTGGATGAAGTAGCGCTCGGGGAGCAGGCTGAAGTGGGCGTTGATCTCGTCGGGGCTGATCCCGGCGATGGTCTGGGCGATAATGGCTTGGCGGGTCATTTCCTTGCGCTCCTTGAGGCGGGTCTCGACCTTGTCGCCGAGGGCCAGCCGTTCGAGCGTCGTGTCAAACAGGCGGCGGTGGAGGGAGTCCTTGTAGCTGTTCCAGAGGCTGGCCGAGGTGCCGTTGGCGTCGCAATATGTGTGGACGTAGAGATACCGCAGCTGGTCGGCGTCGCCCACCATCTCGGCAAATGCGGCTGAACTTTGAGGATCATCGAGGTCATGTTTCTGCCAGAAGCGTGCCATGATCAGATGATTTTTGATGATAAAGTTGATGGTCGCGCTGGTGTCGGCATTGGCCCCGAGGCGGGCCAGGATCGGGGCGGCGACCGTCACGCCGGCCTCGGCGTGGCCCTGGATGCCCTCGCTCTTGCCGATGTCGTGCAGGAGGAGGATGAAGTAGAGGAGGGTGGGCCGGGTGGTCTGGTGGAGGACCTCGCGGTATTGCTGCGCGCGCGGGTCGGCCGAGGTGAAAATCGTGTCAAGTTCCCGGATGGTGCTCAGGGTATGGATGTCCGCCGTGTAGCGGTGGTAGTACTCGTGCTGCACGAGGCAGGTCAGCGGAGCAAACTCGGGGATGAACCGGCCGAGGATGCCGAGCTCGTGCATGAGGGAGAGCGACGGGTAGACCTGGCCGGCCTCCTCCAGGATCGTGCGGAAGCTGAGGTTGGCGTCGGTGGACTCGATGACCTGGCGCGTGATGAGCTGGCCGGAGGCGCGGATGAGGGAGGCGAGGTCGAGGTCGGGCGTGCAACCGAGCTGCTGGCAGTGGCGGAACACGCGGATGAGGCGGATGGGATCCTGCTGGAAGATGTCCTTGTTCTCGTAGGCCAGCTCGCGGCCGCGCAGCAGGAAGCCGTCGATGCGCTTGGTCTTCTCCGAGCGACGGGCCAGCATCAGGTTCTTGAGCGAGCCGACGATGCCGGGGCCGGCGGCGATGGTGAGGGCGAGGCGCTGCTCGATGGTCTTCGAGATGCGGTAGATCGCCTGCGCGTGCCGGTAGTAGTCCTGCATGAACGCCTCGACCCGCTCGAGCAGGTCGGCCTGGGGGTAACCGATATTGGCGGCGAGGCGGGGCTGGACCTCGAGGTTGAGCACGTCGGTCGGGTGGCGGCTCATGTAGTGGAGCTCGTTGCGGATCCGCAGGAGGAAATCGTAGGCGTTCTGGAAGTCCCGCAGCTCGGCGGGCGGCAGGTAGTGCTGCTCGGCCAGTTCCTCGAGGCGGGTGAGGCCGAGCCGCACGCGGGACATCCAGAAGGTGTTCTGGTAATCGCGGAGGCCGCCGACGCCGTTCTTGATGTCGGGCTCCTGGAGGAAGACGGTGTCGCCGTGCTGGGCGCGGCGGCTGGCCTGGTCGGCGAGGCGGGCCGCGATGTAGGCCTTGGGGTCGTTCTGCAGGTAGTGCTTCCGGTAGGCGTCGGCGAAATTCTCGTAGAGGGTCTCCGTGCCCGCGATGAGGCGGGACTCCAGCAGGGCGGTCTTGGTCTTGATTTCGCGCTGGGCCTCGGCGAACACCTCGGTGAGGGTGCGGGTGGAGTGGCCGATCTTCAGCTTCAGGTCCCAGAGCGGGTAAAGTGTGCTGTTGGAGAGGTGCTCCTGAAATCTGGCCAGTTCCGGGGACTTCTTGGCCTCGGGGTAGAGGAACATCACGTCCACGTCGCTCAACGGGTTCAGCTCGGACCGACCGTAGCCGCCGAGGGCGATCAGGCAGACGGGCACCGGGGGTTCGCCGTGCTGTTGGCGCCAGCCGGCCAGGGCGGCGGAGAAGAGCGAGACGAGCAGCCCGTCCATGCGGCCGGCCAGGGCCTCGCAAATCTTGCGGCCGGACTCGCCCTTCTGGTGGCGTTCATGGATCCGCTTGCCCTCGGCCTCGAGGTAGGCCTTGCAGGCGGCCAGCCGCGCGGCGGCCGGGGTCTCGCTGGTGAAGACCGGGTGGTTGGGAACGGAAGGGGTGGGACGGACGGACATGGAGGAGGACCACTCCAACACCGCAACTCCCACTGGGAAAGCTGGAAATACGCCCCGGGCGGGCCGGTGGAGGGAAATGATAATTCTGGTTGACGGGCAAAAGGCGGCTTGAATACTCCGCCTTCTCTCGCGGGAGTAGCTCAGTTGGTAGAGCACCACCTTGCCAAGGTGGACGTCGAGAGTTCGAGTCTCTTCTCCCGCTCCAATTTACGAAAACCGCTGGTTTCCAGCGGTTTTTTCGTTATCAAGACCCTCGTGAAAGCCTCCGAATTCTTCGCCTTGCCGCCCTCGCTGGCCCGCTTTGCGCCGTTTTTCCCGGCCGGGGCCGCCCCATGGGACTGGATCAAGCAGATTGGGGCTGCGCTCGAGGCCGCCCAGATCGGGGCGCTGGAGCTGAAAATCCCCGCCGGCGTCCATGTCGAGGGCCGGGTCTGGCTGCACGCCTCGGTCAAGCTGCCCGCTCAGGCGACGATCATCGGTCCGGTCTGGATCGGGGCCAAGACCGAGATCCGCCCCGGCGCCTTCATCCGTGGCAACGTCATCACCGGCGAGGGCTGCGTGCTGGGCAACTCCAGCGAGTTCAAGAACTGCCTCCTCCTCGATGGCGTACAGGCCCCGCATTTCAACTACGTCGGCGATTCCATTCTCGGCAACCGCGCCCATCTCGGGGCCGGGGCCATCTGCTCCAACCTCCGGCTCGACCAGGCCGAGGTGACCGTGCGCCTGGCCGACAAGACCGTCAAGACCGGCCTGAAGAAGTTCGGTGCCATCCTCGGCGACAAGGCCGAGGTCGGCTGCAACGCCGTACTCAACCCCGGCACGCTGCTCGGGCCGCGCGCCCTCGTGATGCCCGCCATGGCCTTCGGCGGCATCCTGCCCGCTGACACCATCGCCCGTGTCCGCCAGACGATCTCGACCATCAAGCGTCGCGACTGATTCCTTTCTCATGCCCCGCATCCTCACCGGCATCACGCCCTCCGGCACCCTCCACATCGGCAATTATTTCGGCGCCATGCGCCCGGCCATCGAGCTCCAGGCCGGCAGCGACGCCTACTATTTCATCGCGGACTACCACTCGATGACGGCGATCACCGACGCCCAGGAGCGCCGCGGTTACACGCAGGGCATCGCCCTCGACTGGCTCGCCTGTGGCCTCGATCCGGCCAAGGCCGTGTTCTGGCGCCAGAGCGACGTGCCCGAGGTCTGCGAACTCACCTGGCTGATCGGCTCGCTCACCCCGATGGGCCTGCTGGAGCGCGCCCACAGCTTCAAGGACAAGACCGCCAAGGGCATCGCGCCCAACTTCGGCCTCTTTGCCTACCCGGTGCTCATGGCCGCCGACATCCTCCTCTACGACACCAACGTCGTGCCGGTCGGCAAGGACCAGAAGCAGCACCTCGAGATGACGCGCGACATCGCCATCAAGTTCAACCAGACCTACGGCGAGACCTTCGTGGTACCCGAGGAACGCATCTCCGAGACGCTCGCCGCCATCCCCGGTTTGGACGGCCAGAAAATGTCCAAGAGCTACGGCAACACCATCGAGATCTTCGGCGACGAGAAAGCGCTGCGGAAAAAGATCATGGGCATCGTCATGGATTCGCGCACGCCCGCCGAGCCCAAGCCCGATGCCGACAAGAACCTCGCCATCCAGCTCCTGCGTTTCGTGGCGCCCAAGGATGTCGCGACCGACTACGAGAACCGCCTCCGCGCCGGCGGACTTGGCTATGGTGACCTGAAGAAGGCGCTGTTCGAACACTACTGGAATTACTTCGCGCCCTACCGCGTGAGGCGCGCCGAGCTCGCGGCTCATCCCGATTACGTCGAGAAGGTCCTGAAGGACGGCGCCGAGCGCGCCCGCGCGGTGGCCTCGAAGACGATGGCCCGCGCCCTCAAGCACTGCGGCCTGCGGTAAAAAGGTGGCGCGCGACTTATGCGGATTTATTTTTAGCTAAGTATGCGGAAGTCCGGGCGTCACCCAGTCTGTCGAAGTAGCGGTCTAGAACGGCGTGAAACGGCGACCCGGCTCGCGATACTGCTGCAAAAAGCGTCATCGATGATCTCAATTTCAAATTATCGGGATAGCCCATCACTTCTAACGCCGTCCTGTCCTTGAGTTGTAAGAGCGTTTGAGCGCACTCGACTAATCTTGCTCCGAGAATCGGGTGCCTAACATACGCCTCCGCTTCACCTTGCGACCTAATTGCATACAGTTCTGACATCGCACTGGAACTAAGTCCTGCAACTTGGGGGAAGATATACCAGATCCAGTGGCTTCGTTTTGCTCCGTCTCTCAACTCATGGAGTGCGATTTCGTAGTCGCTACTTTGGGCAACTACGAAGCGGTCCAAATTGTAAGGATCAGAGCACACACCTACGGGAGAGCTTTTTATGTTTGGCTCTCGGTTGTACTCAAAGCTCGTCCCTTAGTTTCGCCGATTTCCATTCAAGATCCATGTCCGCCTTCCTTGGCTCTGGATCACGATTGTTCAAGTAGTAACCTCGAAGCCGTCGAGGTGGCCCGTCGACAAGAGACAGTATTTTCATGCCTTCATGTTGATCGCCCGGAACGCTGCTCGCCGCCTTTCGTCTAGAATGATAAAGGTAAGTGAGAGCGAATTTTTGTTCGTCTGGGTCACAGAGAATCCGAGCGCTGTATCCTTGCGCTATATTCTCGGGGCCATAACCGATACAGTGAATGCGGAGTAGATTCTGCCGAATCTCTACAGTCATCGGACGTGTCTGCCGATCATAGGTGCTTACGGCCGTCCCAACCCATCTGCCATTCAAATCTGGAGTCTTAACAAGGCCGGTCGCTCGCACCCATTTCCAACGCCACGCTTTTGTGACAAAAAGCCTCCAAGCGGCAAACACGACGGAAGAAACGAGGCCGAATTTAAGTAGAGATGGGAAAATCTCTCCGCTGGGCGTGCCGCCAAGAACAAGGACAATGGCCCATGCGAGTAACGCAATGAGGCAGCCCGCCATGATGATGAAGCGCCAATTCAGTTGTTGGTCGGAATACATCTTCTGCCGAACAAAGGTTAGTATCAGTAAGTGAAATGAGCCACCCGGCTGTTGGCCCGTGAATACAGGAGACGCGATAGACGAAGCGGCGGCAAGACCAGTTTACAGTTTAGGTTGGAAGGTTGCCTCGCGCATCGACAAGACGCGGATACTTGGTTTCCCTCCCGGTGAGGTGACGAAAATATCCCACGATCACTCAGACATTGGCCGGAAGCGTCAGCGTGATATCTATGTCGCTGGCGTGGGCGGACACCGTCCAGCGGTGCCGGTCGCGCAGGCGGAGTTGGAAAAGGCCGCACAGGCGGCGATGTCCGCCGAGGCGTGGGCCTACATCGCCGGCGGGGCGGGGCGCGAGGCGACTATGGATGCCAACCGGGCTGCCTTCGAGCGTCATCGGATTGTCCCGCGCGTCCTGCGTGACGTGGAGAAACGCGACCTATCGATCGAACTCTTCGGCCTACGGCTGCCGTCGCCATTGTTGCTTTGTCCGGTTGGGGTGCTCGAAATGGTACATCGTGAGGCCGATCTGGCCGTTGCGCGTGCCGCCGCGGCGCTGCGCGTGCCGTACATCTTTTCCAACCAGGCCTCGGTGCCGATGGAGACCTGCGCCGCCTCCATGGGTGACGCCCCGCGTTGGTTCCAGCTCTATTGGAGCCGGTCCAACGAGATTGTTGCCTCGCTGGTCCGCCGGGCCGAGGCCTGCGGTTGCTCGGCCATCGTGCTGACGCTCGATACGACGATGCTCGGTTGGCGGCCGCGCGACCTCGACCTCGGCTCGCTGCCCTTCATGCGCGGGCAGGGCATCGCCCAATACACCAGCGATCCGGTCTTCCGCGCTCTGCTCGCCCAGCCGATGGACACCGGTGACGCGCCCCAGCCCTCGCTGAATCTCCAGACGATGGCCACAGCCCTCGAACAGAAGGCAAACTTCCCGGGCGGGCTGCTCAAGAATCTCACGGCCGGCGATCCGCGCGCGGCCGTGCAGCGGTTCATGATGACCTATTCGCGTCCATCGCTGCAGTGGGACGACCTGAAATTCCTGCGCCAGCACACCAAGCTGCCCGTGCTGCTTAAGGGCGTGTTGCACCCGGACGACGCCAGAAAGTCTGTCGAACTGGGTATCGACGGACTCGTGGTATCGAACCATGGCGGGCGGCAGATCGACGGCGAAATTGCTTCGCTCGACGCGCTACCCGCGGTGGCCGAGGCCGTGAATGGGAAAATTCCCGTGCTGTTCGACAGCGGCGTGCGTGGCGGAGCGGACGTGTTCAAGGCGCTGGCGCTGGGGGCGACGGCGGTGTGCCTCGGCCGGCCCTATGTCTACGGTCTCGCTGTCGCCGGCCAGCGCGGCGTGGAGGAAGTCATCGGCAACGTGCTGGCCGAATTTGACCTGACCCTCGGCCTGGCCGGTTGTGCGAGCCGGCGGGACATCGCGCGCGCTTCGCTTCAGATCACCGTATAGGTGGGCCGGGACAGGGCGGCGATGCGGTCCATGATCCGCTGGGCGGCCATTTCATAGCGCGCCTTGCCGGCCGTGGGATCGTCGTAGTCGCTCGCGGGGATGGGCGGACCGAAGACCACGCTGATCGAGTGGCCAAAGCGCGGCAGGGCCGACCCTTTGCTGAACGCGTCGAACGAGCCGTAGACACGGCACGGCACGACGGGCACGCCCGTCTTGCAGGCCATGAGACCGACACCGGGCTTGGGCTTTTGCAGTTCGCCATCCCGGGAACGCGTGCCCTCGGGGAAGAGGACCACGGCACGGTTCTCGTTCAGGGCCTGGAGCACGCGCTTGATGGCGCCGATATCGCCGCTGTCGCGCTCGACGGGGATCGTCTCGACCTGGTTGAGCCACCAGGCGAGGAGCCGGTTGTTCCAAAGGCTTTTCCGGGCGAAGAAGCGCATCTGCCGCGGCACATGGCAGCCGACGACTGGCGGGTCGAGGTGGCTGGCGTGGTTGGAGGCGATCAGGAATGGGCCGTCGGTGGGAAAATTTTCGGTGCCGATCACGTCACCCCGGAACCACATGCTGTGCAGGCATGCGGCCAGGTGGTGGAAGAAGCCGTAGAACGGCGTCATCGAGAGCGGGTCAGGGATGCGCGACATGGGGATTTATTCAGAAACCAGGAAGCCGGGATAAAAGCAGATTTCTGGTTTCATGGCTTCTGAATCAGTCGAGTTTTGACGCGATCAGCGCGGCCATTTTCCCGACGACCTGGTCGAGCGTCAGGTGGGTGGAGTCGATGTCGATGGCACCGGCCGGGACGACGAGGGGCGAGGTCTTGCGCGAGGAGTCGAGCCGGTCGCGTTCGGCGATGGAGTCCTGCCGGCCCTCGGCGGCGCGGCGCTTGGCGCGCTCGGCCGGGTCGGCGTGCATGAAGAAACGCAGGTCGGCCTGCGGGAAGATCACCGAGCCGATATCGCGACCCTCCATCACCAGCCCGCGGAAACCGTGCTGCCGGGCGACGTCCACCTGGCCGCGTTGGTAGGCCAGCAGCGTGTGCCGCACCTCCGGGATGGCGGCGTAATGGGAGACATGGTCGTTCACGCGCTGGTCGCGGATCTCGTCGCCGGCGGCCTTCTGTCCGATGAGCATCCGGGCCGAGCGGCCGTCGAGCTGGGTGGAGAAGTCGAGGCCCGCGAGGGCGGTGTTCAGGGCGACGAGGTCGGTGTGCGGCACGCCGCGGCGGAGGAGCTCCGACGTGATCTGGCGGTAGAACGAGCCGGTGTCGACGTGGAGCAGGTTGAAGCGCTCGGCGAGGATTTTGGACGAGGACGACTTGCCGGAGGCGGCGCCACCGTCAATCGCCACGATGATGAAGGGAGAGGAACCCATGCGTCACTCAATGTGAGCCCGCCCGGAGGCCGGCCAGCAAGTCAAAGAATGCCGGGAAGGTCTTGGCGCAGCAGGCGGGGTCCTTGATGGTGAGCCAGGGCTGGCCGTTTTTCAGGAGGTCGTGGCAGCCAAGGATGCCGAAGCTCATGGCGAAACGATGGTCGTGGTAGGTCTCGATTTCGACCCCGGCGGTCAGCGGGCGCGGGTGGATTTCGAGTGAATCCTCGGTTTCGACGACGTGCTGGCCGAGCTTGGTGAGTTCGCGGGCCATGCCGGCGACGCGATCGGTCTCCTGCTTGCGGGTGTGGGCAATGCCGGAAATCTTCGTCGGGCCGTCGAGCAGGGGGGCGATGGCCGCGAGCGTGAGAAAGGTGTCGGAGAATCCTCTAAAACTGGCAATCACGCCGTTCTTTCTAGGTCCAGGTGATATGTAGTGTGTGGGGCGTCCCTCCTTGAATCCGTCAATCAGTCCCTCGCGCTGTAGAAGACGCGCGAACTCAATATCCCCTTGGAGGGGAAGCACAGTGTGATAGTCAGAAATGCGAATTGTCCCTCCGTTAAGAATTGGCAGGGCAACAAAGTAACTCGCTGCGGTCGCATCAGCTTCGATGTTGAAGTCCGTTACGCCCTCAGGAAGGACATAGCTTCCTCGGCGAATTGAGAATGTGTTTTTTTGTTCATCGATCACGACGGTTGAGATGCCACCCTGAAAACGTTGCATCATCTTAAGCGTCATTACGACGAACGGCTTCGACACGTCCCGGTTCGAAAGCTGAATTACTGTCGGTGTTTTGCTAAACGGAGCGATCATCAGCAAAGCCGACAGGAGTTGGCTACTCTCCGAGGCGTCTAGTTCCATTTCGCCTCCAGGTAACCCGGCGGTCTGAAGGGTAAAAGGAAACGAACTCGAAGAGGTCCGGGCCCCCTGGGCTTCGAGAGTCTCGAGCAACGCACCAATCGGACGCCGGCGCATGGCCTCGTCGCCGTCGAAGTGATAGACGCCGTCCGGCCGCAGGCAGACGAAGGCCGTGAGGAAGCGCGCGGCCGTGCCGGCGTTGCCGACGTCGATTTTCGCCTCACGCACGGGGATCTCGCCGTTGCGGCCCTCGACGGTGATGGTCAGCGCGGACTCGTCGGTTTCGACCTTGAAGCCGAGTTGCCTGAGCGCCGCGACCATGATGCGGGTGTCGCGGCTGAAGAGCGCGCCGTGGAGCGTGGTGATGCGGGGACTGAGTGCCGCGAGGATCAGCGCGCGGTTCGTGATGCTCTTGGAGCCGGGCAAAGTGACGCTGCCGCGCACCGGCCGGGTAAAGGGCACGATGGGAAGTTTCTCCGGATACGTGCTCACGGGATGGGGCGGAACTGGTCGCGGTAGGCCTTCCCGCGCTCGAGGATGGCCTGCACCTCGAACCAGTCGCGGTTGGCGAGGGCGCGTTCCATCCCGTGCAATTCCTCCTGGTAGGCGCGGACGGCGCGGAGCACCTCGTCGCGGTTCTGCTCGAGGATGGTCTTCCAGAGCCTGGGGTCGCTGCCGGCGATGCGGCTGGTGTCGCGCAGGCCGCCGCCGGAGAAGTTGCGCCACTTCGGGTCGCGGCGGGCGAGGCTGGCGCAGAGGGTCGAGGCGAGCACCTGCGGCAGGTGGCTGATGTGCGCGACGATCTCGTCGTGCGCGTCGGGCTCGACGGTGGCGACATCCGCCTCGAGCGCGGTCCAGAAGGCGGCGACCTGCTCGGCGGCCTGGGGGTCGGTCTCGGGCAGGGGAGTGACAAAGACGGCGCGGCGCACGAAGAGGTCGGCGCGGCCGTGTTCCCAGCCGGTCTTTTCCGAACCGGCCATCGGATGCGAACCGACGAAGGCATGGCCCGGGACGAGGACCTTGTGGCTCAGGCGGCAGATCTCGCCCTTCACGCTGCCGACGTCGGTGACGATGGCGCCGGGGGCGAGGGCAGGGGCGATCTGCCGGACGAGGGCGACGATCTGGTCGACTGGCGCGCAGACAATGACGAGCCGGGCGCCGGTCACGGCTTCCGCCGGGGTGTCAGCCACGCGGTCGCACCAGGGCTGGCCCTTCAACTGGAGGCGCACCTCGGGACGGCGCGCCCAGAGTGTGATGCCCTTGGCCGCGCCATAATGCCGGGCAGCCCGGGCCACGGAGGCGCCGAGCAGGCCGGGAGCGAGGATGGCGATCTGGTCAAACACGGTCCTGACGAAAAGCGGCCGGGCGCGGATTGTCGAGCCCGCGCCGGTCAGCCTCCACCGAGCTTGCGGATGAGGGCGAACTCGGCGGGCTTGAGCGGCTGGACGGACAGACGGCCCTGCCGGATGAGCGCGAGGTCCTTGAGCGCGGCGATGGCCTTGACCTGGGCGAGGGTGACCGGGGTTTTCAAGGGGCCGACCGGCGCCAGCTCGACCGCCACCCAGCCCTCCTCGTCGGCGGTGGTGTCGGGAAAAGCCGGCTTGGTCACGCGGGCGATCCCGACGATGCTTTTGGCCTCACCGCTGTGGTAGAAGAACACCTCGTCGCCGGGGCGCATGGCCTTGAGGTGGAGACGGGCGGCGTAATTGCGGACGCCGGTCCAGTCGGTGCGGCGGTCCCGGACCAGGTCGGCCCATGCGTAGGTTTCGGGTTCGGACTTCACGAGCCAGTATTGCGTTGTCATCGGCGGGGGTGCTTGGTCGGATGCGGGGAATGAGTGAAAACGACCCCGAGCTAGAGAAAAAAGCCCACCGGGCACAAATGATTCTTTATGGGGTCATGATTTTCTTCCTCGTGCTGCCCTTTGTCTTGCTGTGGTTGAAGAACCGCGGTGTATTCAACTAGCCCCACGCCCACCGCATGAACAAGACGCTGCTCGTCATCCGGATTCTCTTCATCCTCCTGTGCGTCACCGCGAGCTGGCTGGTGTGCTATTCCATCCAAGAGTGGGACAGTCACCGCGGCGTCGCGATGCTGATCGGCCTGCTGATCGGCGTCCTGGTCGTCCTGGTCGACGTGATGCTGAAGGGGTTTTCCCTGCGCGGCCTGACCGCCCTGACTTTCGGGCTCATCACGGGCACGATGATCTCGTGGATGATCGGCAGTTCGCCCCTCCTCAACAAGGGCGACCCGCAGATCATCTACCTGGTGCAGCTTTCGCTTTTCGTCATCTGCACCTACCTCGGCACGGTCATCGCCCTGCGGGGCAAGGACGACTTCAACCTGGTCATCCCCTACGTCCGGTTCGTGCCGCACGAGGTGGACGTGCCGCTGATCGTGGTGGACACCAGCGCCCTCATCGACGGCCGCATTGCCAAGGTCTGCCAGACCCAGTTCCTTGGCGCCGCGCTCATCATCCCCAGCTTTGTCCTGAACGAGCTGCAGACGGTCGCCGACTCGCCTGACCCGGTGAAACAGGCGCGCGGCCGCCGCGGCTTGCAGGTGCTCAACGATCTCCGCGCGATCAAGCACATCGACATCCGCATCCACCAGAGCGAGGTCACCCGCCGCCAGGACATCGAGGCCAAGCTGGTCTTCCTCGCCCAGTCCATGCGCGCCAAGCTGCTGACCACCGACACGAACCTCGCCTCCATGGCCCGGTTCCAGGGTGTGCCATGGCTGAACCTGCACGCGCTGGAAAACGCCCTCCGGCCCGAGCTGGTCATCGGCGAAAGCATCGCGATCGATTTGGTGAAGATCGGCAAGGAGGATGGCCAGGCGCTCGGCTACCTCGGCGACGGCGCCATGGTGGTCGTGAACAACGCCCGGGCCTTCGTCGGCAAGCGCGTGACGGCCGAGATCATCGGCGTGCTGCCCAGCGCGGGCGGCAAGATGATCTTCGCCAACCTGCTGGGCGAGGTCGAGCCCACGGCCTGAGAACGGGTTCGGCCGGCGTCGCTCCGGAAGGTTCGGGACGGACCGCCGGGCCGTCCGCGAATATGTTTACGGCGCGCCCAGCGGTCGCACCCCACCCAAATGCTTTTTCGAAATATTTCGCTTGCTGTCCTAACTGTCCTAGTGCAACTAGTACGGCGTGCTCCCGTTCTCCATCGACCTGAAACCCGGCCTCCCGATCACCGAGCAGGTGATTTTCGCCGTGAAAAAGGCCGTGGTCGCGGGGCAGCTTAAGCCCGGCCAGCCGTTCCCGTCGGTGCGCGTCGTCAGCCAGGAGCTGCGGATCAACCCCAACACCGCGCACAAGATCGTGGCGGCGCTGGTCGCGCAGGGCGTGCTGATCACGACTCCGGCCGTCGGCAGCGTGGTGGCCGATCATGCCGCCGGGGACCGGGCCGAGCGGGCCGAACTGCTCGGGGCCGACCTGGAGCGCGTGGTGGTGGAGGCCAAGAAACTCGGCCTGACCCTTGACGAGGTTTCGGCCGGCCTCGCCGCCCACTGGAAGAAACTCGGCCGCAAGTGAATTTCCCCATGAACATCATCGAAATCACCAATGTCACGCACCGCTACTGGCGGACGGAAGCCCTGCGCAACCTGACACTGCACGTGCCCACCGGGAGTGTGTTCGCCCTCCTCGGCGCGAACGGGGCGGGCAAGACCACCGCCATCAAGATGCTCATGAATTTGCTCCGACCCACCACGGGGGTCGTGCGGGTCCTCGGTAAGGACTCCAGCCGGCTGGACGAGCAGGTACTCGCCCAGATCGGCTATGTGTCGGAGAACCAGCAGCTGCCGCTTTGGATGACGGTGCGGCAGCTGCTGGACTATTGCCGGCCGTTTTACCCGACCTGGGACAAGGCGCTGGAGGCGAAGTTGCTGGCGCAGTTCGACCTGCCGCCGGAGCGGAAGCTCAAGCAGCTCTCCCGCGGCATGCTGATGAAGGTCGCGCTGCTTTCCTCCCTGGCCTACCGGCCGAAGCTGCTCATCCTCGACGAACCCTTCAGCGGGCTCGACCCGCTGGTGCGCGACGAGTTCATCCAGGGCCTGCTGGAGGCGGCGGAACTGGGGGACTGGACGGTCTTCGTCTCCTCGCACGACATCGAGGAGGTCGAGCGGCTGGCTGACCACATTGCCCTGCTCGAGAACGGCCGCCTGAAATTCACCGAGACGACCGAGTCGCTGCTCGGCCGGTTCCGGCGGATCGAGGTGGAATTGAACGCCCCCGCTCCGTCGGCCCCGCTGCCCGCTGCCTGGCTGGGCTGGCGTTGCGAAGCCGGCCGTGCGTCCTTCAGCGACTCGGCCTACAACCCGGCGGCCACCGAGCGGGCCTGCCGGGAGTTGTTTCCGTCCGGCACGGTGCAGGCGCACCCGATGACCCTGCGGGAAATCTTCGTCGCCCTGGCCCGCGCCGGCCGCAAGGAAGCGTCAGGAACGGCCGCATGAGCCTGGTCTGGCACATCGTCCGCAAGGATTTCCGCCGGCTGCGTTTGCCGCTGGCCCTGTGGTTGGTGCTGGTCCTCGCCCACACGGCGCTGCTGGCCAGTAACCTCGGTGGAAATCAGGCGAACCCGGGATCGTTCGAAGGGCTGCGCTATTTCGCGAACACCTGGGGCGTCATTGTCTCTGCGGTGGGTTTCGTGCTGGCGGCGTGGCTGGTGATGGAGGACAGCCTGGTGATCACGCAGGCCTTCTGGCCGACGCGCCCAATCAGCGGGGCCCGGCTGCTGGCGGCAAAAGTACTCGGGGCGTTCCTCATGTTCGGTGTGGGGCCGGCGCTGATCCTGGCGCCGGTCTGGCTGGGCTGCGGTTTTTCCCTCGAGCAAGCGGCCCGGGCCGCCGGCGCCCTGGCGACGCCGCAGGTCATGCTCTCGGCATGGGCCATGGCGATCGCGGGCGTGACGGCGACCTCCGGGCAGTTCCTGGTGCGGGCGGTGGCTTCGGTGATCATTGTGCAGGTCGGCACGGCCGTGGCACTGGGAAAGCTTTTCCCGTCGGGCCGGGCGGTGGCGGCCGGGGTGGTGGAGTCGCGGACCTGGCTGGTCGTGGCCGTGCTGATCGTCACCACGCTGGCCATGATCGGCCACCAATACCTCACCCGGCGCACGCTGCGCACCTGGACACTGGCCGGCCTCGGACTCGGTCTGGTGATCGCGGTGCGCTTTGTCTGGTTTTGGGACGTGACCCCGCTGGTCCGCTCCGAGGCAAAACGCAGCGGGATGGACCAGCCGGAGATTCGTAGCGTCGCCGTCGGGAACCCGCAGCTTGATCTCGCACCCAGCCTCACGCGGGACGGACATGCTCAATTCAGCCTGCGAGGCGCGATGACCGCCGCGCCGGTGCAATCCTATTTGCGGGTTAACGCGTCCCTCGGTGAATGGGCCAAGGGGCATGAGCGCCTGGCGCTGAAATCGCTGCTGCGGGCCCCGGGTGGCTCCGGACGTCCGCCGGAGGTCCTCGCGCGGCAAATCGCCGGTTTGCCGGCGCCCGGCCAGGTCCCGGACCGGTGGTCGCTCGCGGGCGATGAACCCGATGATCGGGTGGAGCAGGCCCGGACCGAAGGCCGCACGCTGCAAGTCTCGCTGAACCTGACGCTCATGCGGGGCCGCGTGCTCGGTGAATTGCCACTGCGCGTCGGCGCCGAATTGCACTCGGGTGCCACCCGCACGCGCATCATCGGCCTTGAGCGGACCAATGCCGGGGTTTTGGTGCGCCTGCAGGATCGTGATTGCCAGATCTACCGGGCCGGGCTCGCGGACATTGGCCGGCTGCGGCAGCCGGAGGATGTCTTTGTCCTGGTCCACGGGCCGACGGGCTTCGACCAAGTGCCGGCTCAGCGCGAGATCGGCGCCGTGCAGATCAATTCCATCCTGGTCGGGCAGCGCGAGCTCACCCTCATTCCACCGACCCGCACAGTGAACGGGCAAACCGAGGAGATCCCCGGTTGGGAAGATGAATCAGTGATCATTGAGGTCCGCTTCCAACCCGAGCGCACTTTCATCCGCGACCTGACCCTTGATCCCTTCGCCCCGGCGCCGGGCCGTTAATCATGAAACTGATCTGGCATATCATCTCCAAGGACATCATCCGCGACCGGTGGGCGCTGCTTATGTGGGCCTTCCTCTTTGTCGGGCAGGTCGGGATCGGGGTCTTCGCCCGCAACTCCACCGGGGTTGATGCCGACACGGTGGTCTACATGCAAATCGGCAGCGTGGGTCTCGTTTTCCTGCAGGTAATAATGGGCTACATCCTCGTGGCCCGGCTCGTGCAGGCGGATGCACTCATCGGCACCAGCATGTTCTGGCGGACCCGCCCGATCTCGGCCGGCCGGTTGCTGGCCGCCAAGGTGGCGGGGGTGCTGGCGATCTTCGCGGTGCTGCCCGTGCTGCTGCTGCTGCCCTGGTGGCTCTACTGCCAGTTCGGGTACCGCGAAGTCCTGTGGGCGGCGGTCGATACGTTTGGCTGGCAGCTGCTCATGATCGCCCCGGCGTTCCTGGTGGCGTCGCTCACCGATGACCTTGGCCGGGTCTTGCTGTGGACGTTGTTGCTCGTGATCGGGCTGTTTTCCTGGATCGTCCTGCTGCAATCGTCCCTGACGGCTTCGTTGGGCCGTTCCTACAACCAGGTCGGTCCTAGCGTCATGTTCACGCGACTTTGGGTGTGCGGCCTGATCCTGATGGTCGGGAGTATGGCCATTGCGGCACACCAATACCTGACCCGCCACTTTGTCCGGTCGGTGGTACTGGTGGTGGCCTGCCTGGGTTTGATCGCACTGGTCGGTCAGGTGTGGCCTTGGAACTGGGGCCGGTCATTAGCGTCCCTGCACAAGCCCGCGCTCGCGCCGGTCGAACCCGGGGTGGTGGACCAACTGTCCTTCACGGTGGAACCGGCCAAGGGTACCTTCGGCAGTGGTTTCAAAGGCAAAGGGGAGGGCGACGATAAAGACGCCGCGCTCAACCTGAAATTGCGCGTCCGCGGATTGCCCGATGAGCTGGCGGTCGTGACGGAAAATGTCAGACAGACCTGGTCCTGGCCCAACGGGCTGAAGCTCACGCGGGGAGGGAGGGCCTATTCTTGGTGGAATGATTCCCCCGGAGACGCTGTTTTGCGCCGGGCTTATGCCCTACCACCGGAGGATCCCGAAACCCTCCAGTGGATGAAGGTGAGGCGGGAGCGAACCAATGCCCGCATCAATGCCAACCGCGCCGCCCGCGGCCTGCCACCGATTCCTCCGTATGCTCCGCCGCCTCGCCCGGCCAAGGGCGACGGGACATTGCTCTCCGACTACGTTTCCCTGCCGAATTCCATCCTTGCCAAGATGAAGGTCGAGCCGCCGGCCTATCGGGCGGACGCAAAATGGATTCTCTACCGCCCCGAAGCCGTCGCCGAGCTGCCGCTCAAGGTGGGCGCCCGGGCGGTGGGCGGGGCCCGGACATTTCATATCGCACAGTTTATTGAGCGCCGGCCGCTGGTCATTTCGACGCATGCGTCCGTGACCCAGTACGGGGTCTGGAATTCCGCGGCGGTGAGCTCGGAGTTCAGGAACTGGTTCTTTCGCGAACGCTTTGCGGCGGTCAACCGGGTCACCGGGGATATCAACGAAGTGCGGAACGGCCAGGTGGGCTCGAAGCAGCTGTTCGTCGGAGGCGTGATCGTGGACTGGAACGTGCTCGAGGTTTACCCAACCAATGTGATCCGCAACGACCAGGATGTGGTCAAGGATCCACAGTGGATCGAGCACACCACCTTGGTGTTCCTGGTGGACCGGGATGTCGCGCTGTTTGACCGCGTGGTGGAGACGGCGAAATTCGAATTGGAACCCGACCCCGCCACGCCTTGAGCGCGGCCCGTCCGCGAACTGTCCGGTGCCGCTGTTCCTGACCCATTTCCGCCCATCACCGCAAATCTGGACAGGGGAGGTGGTTCGTTAGACAATCCCGCCCCGTAGCTTCGCTCTCTTCCATACCCCATGAATCTAACCCTCCGGCAGGTTTTCCGGCAGTTTCGCCAGAGCAAGGGCTTCGCCGCCACCACACTCCTCACGCTCGCGCTGTGCATCGGTGCCACCACCGCGATCTTTTCCTCGGTCTATTCGCTGATGCTCAAGCCGCTCCCGTTCAGCGAGCCGGAACGGATCGTCGAGCTCTACACCTCGGCGAAAAAGGCCGGACTCGACCACATGCCGGCGAACGTCATTTTCTATCTCGACTACTCCCGGAATGCCGTGTCCTACGAGGAGATCAGCCTGTGGCAGTTCTTCCAAGGCATGGTGGGTGAGGGTGATTCGCGGAAGATGGTCGGGTGCGCCAAGGCGAGTGCGGAGATCTTCAATATCCTGCGGGTGCAGCCGGTGATCGGCACGTTCTTCACCAAGGAGCAGAACAAGCCCGGGGCGGACATGGTGGTGGTGCTGACCGAGTCCTGCTGGAAGCAGGACTTCCAAGGGAGCCCCGATGTGCTCGGCAAGCAGGTGCGCATCTACGAGGACGTCGTCAAAGTGATCGGCGTGGCGCCCCGGTCGTTTGAGGCGTTCGACGCCCGGGTGAAATACATCCAGGCGATTTCCTGGCCCCCGGGAGCCGAGAACCCCCAGGGCCGCTACGGGGTCGGGCTGCAGCTCTTCGGCCGGTTGAAACCCGGCGTAACCGCGGGGCAGGCGGACGCGGAGGCCAAGACCATGGAGCAGCGCTACGTCGACGCCGGCCCGGCGCCTTTGAAGCAGTTCGTCGAGCGCTCGGGCATGACGATGAACGTCGGCCAGGTGCAGGAACAGCGGGTGGGACCGGTGCGGCCGACCCTGCTGCTCCTGCAGGGTGGCGTGGCCTTCGTGCTCCTTATCGGGTGCGTCAACGTGGCGAACCTGTTGCTGGTCCGTTCCAACGCCCGGCAATCCGAACTTGCCATCCGGTCGGCCTTGGGGGCGAGCCGCGGCACAATCGCCTGGCAGCTTATGCTGGAAAGCCTGTTGCTCACCTCACTCGGCGCCTTGCTGGGCTTGGGCCTGGCGTGGGGCGCCTTGCGCGTGACCAACTACTATCTCGCGAAGATGTTGCCCCAATCCCTGCCAGCCACGCTTGATCTGCGGGTGCTTGGTTTTGCGGTGGTGCTGACCGTCCTGATCGGCGTCCTGATCGGCCTGGTTCCAATCTGGCACACGCTGCGGACGAACCTGGCCGAGGTCATCCAGCGCAGTTCCCGCGGCGCCTCCTCCGGCCGCGGGGTGCGCGCGCTCAGCAGTTTCCTGGTGGTCGCGCAGGTGGCGGTCGCGCTGGTGCTGCTGACCGGCGCGGGCCTGCTGATCCACAGCTTTGCCAAGGCGCTCAACGTGAGTCCGGGATTTGAGCCGCATCGCGTGGTGACGGCCCGCGTCTACCTGCCGCGCTCGCTGCGTTCCTCCGAGGAGGCGTCTGCCCAGCTCCGCCAGCGTCTGATCGATTTGATGCGCGAGATCCCGGGGGTCGATTCCTCCGCGCTCGCGTTTGGCACGCCCTTCGAGGGCGGGCTGCCGATCAACGCCTTCACCCTGGAGAAGGACACGCTGCCGCCTGGAGCGCCGCAGCCAGGCGCCTATCAAGTCATTGTCACGCCGGGCTACCTCCAGACGCTGGGATTGAAGCTCCTGGAGGGCCGGTTCTACGAGGAGGCAGACCTGCAGCCCGGCCGCCGGGTCTTTGTCGTGGACCAGAGTTTCGCGCGGAAATATTTCCCCAATGGCTCGGCGATCGGCGGGCGGTTCAGCTTTGGCCAGCGGCCGGAGAAGCCCGAGGACTGGCCGACGATCATCGGGGTGGTCGCCGACGTGCCGCATAACGGTGTCGAGGAGAAGAGCGGGAATCCATTCATCTACCGGTTGATGCAGGGTGGCCGGCCTGGTGTGCTTACCATGTTCCTGCGTACCACGCGGCCGGTCGGCGATGTGGTCTCCGGCTTGCGCGAAAAGCTGCGGGCGATCGACCCCCTCATCTTCATGTCCGACACGGGGGCCATGGAAAAGGTCGTGAGTTCCTCGTTCGACAACCGACGCGCCGTGATGCTGCTCTTGGTGGCCTTTGCTGCGCTGGCGTTGTTCCTATCGGCCCTCGGCATTTACGGCGTGCTCGCCTACGATGTGTCCCAGCGCATCCGCGAGATCGGCATCCGGGGCGCCATCGGCGCCACCCGCGGGCAGATCGTAGCCCTGATTTTACGGCAGGGTCTGGTGAAGGCGGTGATTGGCCTGATGGTCGGACTGGTCTGTGCCGGGTTGCTTAGCAGCTACATTAAGAGCCTGCTGTTCCAGGTGCAGCCGACCGATCCGATCGTTTATGCCGGCGTGGCCTTGGTGCTTTTGCTGGTGGCGCTGCTGGCGAGCTATCTGCCGGCCCGGCGGGCGGCAAAGATCGACCCGATGGTGGCCTTGCGGACGGAATGATTCAGCAGGTAGGGCGCGACCGCTGGGCGCGCTGCAAAGCTTAAAGCTGTCGGACCAGCCAGTCCTTAAGGTCGGAGTCTGAGCCAATCTCGGCGAACAGCTGGTAGTCGGCGGCGAGGAGCGAGGCGTAGGAGGGCTCGGCGAAGCGCCGGCAGTGCAGCAGCACCCTGGCCTTCTGGCCCGGGGCGCGTACGAGGCGGCCGAGCCCCTGGTTCACCTTCTGCAGGCCGGGGATCTGGTAGACGCGCCGGAACGCCGCGTCGCGGCCGAGCCCGTTTAGCGCCCCGAGGCGCGCCTTCTGCACGGCGTTCACCTCGGGCAACGCGGGCCCGACGACCATGGCGTGCGTCACGCGTCCGCCGAGCAGGTCGATGCCCTCCGCGAAACTGCTGCCGAGCACGAGGAAGAGCACGTCGCTGAACGCCAGGTGCTCCTCGACCCAGGCGGTCTGCGCGGCGAGGTCGGGCAGCTTGGGCTGCAGTGCGGTGCGCAGCACCGCGCCGTAATCCTCCAATGTCTTCTGCACCGCCTCGGCGTAGGCATAGGATGGGAAGAAGACGGCGATCGCGCCCTGCGCAGCCTGCTGCAGCTCGACGATGGTGGCGGCGGTGGTGCGGTAATGGTTGGCGCGCTGCTTGAACGTGGTGTCCACGCGCAGGTCCACGGCCACGTCGTAGGCGCCCGCCCGCCACGGGGTGGGGGCGTGGAGTCGGGCGGTCTGGGTCAGGCCGCACGAAGCTTGGAACTCGTCGTAGGGTTGCAAGGTGGCCGACATGAGAATCGCACCGCCGAAGGGCCGCAGCGTCTCGCCGATGGCGGCCGACGCATCCACGCAGGTGAACTCCAGCTGACCCGCCCGCGCAACCCAGACCAGCTTGGTCAGGTTCTTGTCAGCGAGGAAGTCGGCCAGCGCGGCAAAGCCCCAGAGGGTCTCGCTGTGCTTCGGCCCCAGGGCGGAATAGTCGAGGGTCTGGGTGGTGGTGAGGGCGGCCAGCCGGGCGAGGAGGTCGTGGACCTCGGCTTCCACAACCGGGTCGAGGGATTCGGCCGGTTGGAGCGAGGCGAGCAGGCGGGTCCATTCCTCCACGGCGAGCACGAGCGTGGCGGGCGCCTGGAGGTGATCGAGTTCGGCGAGCAGGAGCCGGGCGTCGCTCTCGCTGGCGTTGTGCGAGTAGGCGCCGGCAACGCGCGAGGGCAGGTTGTGCGCCTCGTCGATCACGAGCAGGGTCTCGGCCGGGTCGAAGCCGGGCTGGTCGAAGAACAGCCCGCGGTTGTCGGGCGCAAAGACGTAGTTGTAGTCGCCGATCCACACGTCGTTGAAAGGCAGGGCGGCGCGCATGATCTCGTAGGGACAGATCTGCACCGCCTTGCCGGCGGCGCGAAGGGTCTCGAGGTCGCGGGGCTGCTTTTCGTCGAGGTAAAAGCGGTTGAGTCCGCTGCCGGGCCAGCGTTCGGCGCCATCGCGCAGGTAATTGCAGCCATCGCGCACGCAGTGGAAGGTGTGGTTCACGCAATGCTCCGACTTGTTGCGCACCTGCCAGACCGGGAGCACGGCGCCGGCGGTCATCTGTTGCAGGGTATGCACGACCTGCAACTGGCCGGTGGACTTGCCGGTCAGCCAGATCAACCGGGCAAAACGGCCGGCCTTGAGCTGCCCGAGGGCGAATTCCAGCACGCAGCCGGTCTTGCCGTAGCCGGTGGGGGCCTCTAGCAGCAGAATTTTGGATTGAGGATTGAGGATTTCGGATTGGCCGAAGGCGGCGGTGAGGTCCGCCTGAATCGTCTCTTGTCCGGGACGCAGGATGGGGAAGGGTGTCTGGAAGACCAGCGACCGCCGGCGCTCGGTGGCGCGGAGGCGGAGGTTGAGGAACTCGACCAGCGCGTCGAGCTGGTGAAACACCAGCGCCTCGTCGAAGGGGGTGAGCGCGATGGTCTGGACCAGACCGGAACCGGCCTCGACGAAGACCAGTTCGGCGCGCGTATCCTTGGCGCCGAGGGTGCGGCGCAGGACGACATAGGCGGAGAGCTGGAGAAAATAGGCGGGGTAGTCGGTGCGCAGCTCCGTCTCCTCCGTCGGTAGCGGGCGCGTGACGCTCTTGATCTCGCGGAGGGTGTTCCCGATCTGCTGGTCGATGCGGCCGCTGAGGACGAAGGTCCAGCCGCGGTGCGTGATGCGTCCGTCGATGACGACCTCGAATTGGGCGGCGGGCGATTCGGCGAGCGTGCGCTTCTGGAGTTCGTTGTGCCAGTGCTGGCCGAGCTGGGCGCGCCAGAGACCCTGCGGCCCGCCGCCGCTTTCCTGCGGCCCGAGGCTGAAGTTGGCGAATTCGCCGACACCCAGGCTGACGGTGCGGTTTTCGAGGGAGAAATGCACGTCAGGTGATCCGGATCTCGGTCTCGGCGTGGACCCAATCCTCCAGGCGGCGGGTGATTCTGGCCACGGTGGCGGTATCGGCGGTCTGGGCGGCAAGCGGCTGGTTGAGCAGCTGGGCGGCGGGGTCGCGGTCCGCGGCGCTGAGCTCGGGCCACCATTGTTGCTTCACTGGATAGCCTTCGTCGCGCAGGAGGCAATAGAGGGCCTTCAGCCAGACGATGTCGGGCCGGCCGCCACTGGCGAGGGCGGCGAGGCTGGTGCGCAGCAGGTCGGCCACGGCGGGGCGGGATTCGTCGGGCACGGGATTGCGGCTGAGGAGCGTGCCGAGGGCGGCGGCGGCCTTGAGGGTCTCGTAGGAGCGGCCGATGCCGTCATGCCGCTGGATCAGGCGGTGTTCCGTGATGAACCAGGTGCGGCCCTGATTGGAGGATTCGAGCCAGAGCTCGGCCTCGTCGAAGAGATCGAGCGGGGAGGACGAGGCCTTGCCCTGCTTGATCCGTCGCAGGAGGTGCAGCACGCCGTGGTCGGCGGAGAAGGCCGTCAGCTGCTCGAAAGCATCGGAGCCCGAGGGCTGCCGGGCGGTGACGAAGGCGGTAGTCTGGAGCTGCTGGCCGGGCATTGCAGAAGTGAGAGTGAAGGTGAAGGTGAGAGGGGATCAAATCCCATTCACTTTCCCTTTCCACTTTCACTCTGCAAAGCGGCCCGTGCGCTGGCGGCGTCGGGCCAGGCGGGCAGGACGGCGCCGCAGGAGATGATGGTCTTCATGCCGTCGCCGACGGACATCTCGAGTTCGATGATTTCCGCGCGGGGCAGGTACATGAAGAAGCCGTTGACCGGGCTCGGGCAGGTGGGGACGAAGACCGCCCAATGCTCGCCGGCCAGCCGGGCATGGGGTTCGCCTGCGGTGGTGTTGGTAAGGAAGCCGAGGGCATAGGAGCCGGCGCGGGGGAACTGCACGAGCACGACCTTGCTGAACTGGTTGCGGTCCTTGGCACCGAAGGTCTCGATGAACTGCTTCACGCTGTTGTAGAAGCTGCCGATGCCGGGAATGTTCTGGATGAAGCGCTCGGCGGCGGCGCCGATGAGGCGGCCGAGGAACAGGTGGGACACGTAGCCCAGCAGCGTGATCAGGATCAGGGCCAGCAGCGTGGTGATGACCTTCCAGAAGATGGGCGGCAGATGCTGGAGCGAGTCGGGCAGGTAGGGCGCGAACAGCGGGGTGATGGAGCCGCCGACCATTTCGATCACGAGTTGCAACGCCCAGATGGTGACCGCCAGCGGCGCGACCAGCAGGATGCCCGTAAGGAAGGCGGTGCGGAGGGAAGTGAAACGGGATTCGGCCATGGAGGGCAGAACACTCACGCAAAGTCGCCCGGACGCAAAGGGAAATCAGGCCAACCTGAACGCAGGGATGGCCCCGGCCTCGCGTAACAGCTTCATGGCCCGCGCCTCGGCGGCGCGCATCCGGCGCTTCTTGGCCGGCTGGAGGTCGTCGTAGCCGGCCAGGTGCAGCCAGCCGTGGACGACGTAAAGGGTGAGTTCGGCGGCGAAGTCACGCCGATGAGCCCTGGCGTAGGCGCGGGCGGTGTCGGCCGAGACGCAGATCTCGCCGGCGAGGCCGGCCGACGCGTCGCCTTCAAAGGTGATAACATCGGTCGCCGTCGGGTCGGCCATGAAGTCGCCGTGGATTTTCGCCAGCGCGGGGTCAGTGAGGAAAACCAGCGACAGTTCACCGGGGGGGCAGCCGTCGAGGAATTTCCCAGCCTGGGCATCAAGCAGCGTGACGGCCCGGGCGACGACGGCGCGCGGGACCCGCAGGCGTGGGTGGGCGTTGCGGATGGAAACCTCGCGCTTCACGGGTTCTGTCCGCCGGGCTCGGCGTTCTTCGCCTGCTCGTAGGCGTCGATGATCTTCTGTACGAGCGGGTGGCGGACGACGTCGGAGGCGGTGAAATGGTGAAAGTCGATGCCGGGGATGTTGCGCAGGATGCGCGGGGCCTGGACCAGGCCGGAAACCTTGGCGCGAGGCAGGTCGATCTGGGTGATGTCGCCGGTGATGATCATGCGCGACTCGTCGCCGAGCCGGGTGAGGAACATCATCATCTGCTCGGGCGTGGTATTCTGGGCCTCGTCGAGGATGATGTACGCGTTGGCGAGCGTGCGGCCGCGCATGTAGGCGAGCGGGGCGATCTCGATGACGCCCTTCTCCGAGAGCGTGGCGACATCCTCGGCGTCGAGCATGTCGTGGAGCGCGTCGTAGAGCGGGCGGAGGTAGGGCAGGATCTTCTCGCGCAGGTCGCCGGGCAGGAAGCCGAGCGTCTCGCCGGCCTCGACGGCCGGGCGGGTGAGCACGATGCGCTGTACCTTGTTCTGCAGCAACGCGGAGATGGCCGCGGCCATGGCGAGGTAGGTCTTGCCCGTGCCGGCCGGGCCGATGCCGAAGACGACCGGGTTCTTCAGGATGGCCTGCAGGTAGAGTTTCTGGCCGAGGGTTTTCGGGACGATGCTCTTGCGGCGCGTGGCGATGACGAGCGGGTCGTTGATCAGCGAGCGCAGGCTGGCCCCGGCGTCCTTGCCGAAGAGCTCGAGCAGGCGGTGGAAATCCGGCGTGCGATAGGCGAGGCCCTGCGTACGGCCGGTGTTGAGCAGGGTGAAGAATTCCTCGGCGCGGGCCACGGCCGCGGCGTCACCGTCGATCTTCAGCCACTCGTCGCGGGTGACAAGCCGGACCGCCAGGGCCTGCTCGACCCGGGTGAGATTGTCCTCGCTGCCGCAGTAGAGCTGGCCGAGGTGACGGGCGTTGGGATAGGTGAGGGTCTTGGAGGCGGGCACGGAGGGGGAAGCTATAAGCAATAGGCGCTAAGCTATAGGCTAGAGATGGCCGGGGATGATGTCGGGTTGATTCGGGCTTTCAGCTTAGCGCTTAAGGCTTACCGCTGTCTTCACAAGGTGCTGGTACATGGCGTCGAGGGACTGCGGCAGGACGCGGGTTTCGCCGAGGACGGGCATGAAGTTCGTGTCGCCGTTCCAGCGTGGGACGATGTGGGCGTGCAGGTGCGGGATGCTGCTCCCGGCGGCCGTGCCGAGGTTGAAACCGATGTTGAACCCGTTGGGATTGACCGCGGTCTTGAGGACTTCCTTGGCGAAGATGATTTCATCCATCAGGTCGATGCGCTCGGCGGGCGTGAGCTCGACGAGGTCGGTGGCGGCGCGGAACGGGATGGCGAGGAGGTGGCCAGGGTTGTAAGGATAGCGGTTGAGCATCAGGTAGCTCAGCGCGCTGCGGTGGATGATCAGGGCCTCGGCGTCGTTGCCCAGCGCCGGCAGCGCCGAGAACGTGTCCGCGCCTTCCGGCAGGCGGGGTGCCTTGATGTATTCCATGCGCCAGTAGGCGTGCAGATGGTCCATGACTCAGCGGCAGGTTTGTCAGAGGGTGTGGGGATGTCAAAGCGCGGTTTGGTACGATAGTTTACTGTAGCGGCGCTCTATGAGCGCCGTTCCCATGGGCCGGCGGTCATAGACCGCCGCTACAGGAGTCACTCCCACCTCCGGCTTGCGCTGAAAAGCGGCCGAGGCACAGTGGGCGCATGGATCGCCGTCTCCTCTGGTTCGTCGTGTTGCTGGCCCCGGTGCTGGGCTGGTCGGCGGTTGGGCCGCACGACCGGTTCACCTGGTTCCTCGAGGTGGCGCCGATCTTCGTCGGGTTGCCCGTGGTGTTTGCCGTGCAGGGGCGCTTCCGGCTGTCGTCGTTCCTGCTCGTCCTCCTCTGGTGGCACAGCGTGATCCTGATCTTCGGCGGACACTACACCTATGCCCGGGTGCCGCTGGGGGACTGGGCGATGGAGTGGTTCGGCTGGACGCGGAACAACTACGACAAGATCGGGCATTTCGCGCAGGGCTTCGTGCCGGCGATCCTGACGCGGGAAATCCTGCTGAGGACGTCGCCACTGGGCAACCGCGGTGATGGGCGACCGAGCCTTTGGTTGCCCTTCCTCTGCGGCAGCGTGTGCCTCGCGTTCAGTGCGTTCTACGAACTGATCGAGTGGTGGGTGGCGGTGGCGACCGGCGGGGCGGCCGACGATTTCCTCGGCACCCAAGGCTACGTGTGGGACACGCAGTCAGACATGGCCTGGGCGCTGGGCGGCGCGACGGTCGCGCTGGCCCTGCTCGGCCGCTGGCACGACCGCTCGCTGGCGCGGCTTACTTCGGGCGCGCGATGAAGGTGTAGTTGCGTCCGCCCCCGAAGCTGCGGCGGGCGGCTTCCTCGACATCCGCGCGGCGCATGGTGCGGTAGTCGTGGTCCCGGCTGAGCGGCCAGTCCACCCGGGCGGGCTTCTCCTGCATGCGGGAGAGGACATGGTAGGTCCAGTAGCTGTTGTTGCGGAGCTCCTGCTTGAGGTTGGCGAGGCGGGGTTGGATGACGCGCTCGAATTCATCCTGCGTAATGCCCTTGGTGGCGATGTCGGCGGCAATCCGGCGGGTGAGGATGGCGATACTCTCGGCCATCTTGGGGGCGCATTCGATCTCGACGAACAGGTAGCCGTAGCCCGGCCAGACCTCGCTGCCCCAGACGTCGGTCTGCGGGCCGTAGGTGGCGCCGAGCTCCTCGCGGATCTTGACGCGGAGCCGGTCATTGAGGATCTCAGCCAGCACCTGGAGCTTGCGGCTGTGATGGTAGTCGTCGCCATCCACGCCGGGCCAGTAGACGCGCAGGGCGGCCTTGCCCGGTTCGCTGCCGTCGAGGAGCCAGGTCTGCATGATGGCCTTGGGGGGCAGGGCGGGCTTGGGGGTCGGGCCGGTCGGGTGATCAGTCTGGCGCGGGGGCAGGGCGCCGAGGGTGCGGGCGACAGCGGCCAGGGCGGGTTCGATCTCAAGATCGCCGGCAAGGCCGAGTTCGATCGCGCCGGAGGCGAGCACGGGCCGGAGCCAGTTCTCCACCTCCTTGGGGGTGCGCGCGGCGATCTGGGCCGGCAGGGGCAGGCCGTAGCGGGTGTCGCCATTGGCCATGACCGTGGGGCAGATCGAGCGCAGGAACTGCACCGGCTCGCGGTTGACGCCTGCGTAGTAGGCCTGCAGGCGGGAGATCGTGCTCTGGAAACCCTCGGCGCGGAACGCGGGGTCGGTGAGGAACGCCGCGACAACCTGCAGGAGCTTCTCGAGCTTGTCCGGGCTGGCGAAGCCGGTGAAGTAGCAGCCGTCCTCCTCGACGCTGAAATTGATGGTGAGCGTGTCGCCCGCGAGGCGGCGGCCCAGTTCGACGTTGTCGTGGCGGCCGAGACCGCCGGCAAGATACGATCCGCTGGCGATCATGCCGACGCCCGAGCGGTCGGCCGGCTCGGCAGCCAGGCCCCGGCCCAGCCGGAGACGAAGATAGACGTGGTTCTTCTCGTAGTCGGTCTGCTTGAGGTTGACGCGGACGCCATTGGCGAAGGCGACGGAGTGGATGTCCGCGCGGTCGTCGTGCCGGCGGGTGGCGAAGGTGCCGGGCGGGCCGAAGTCGGTGTAGTCGAACGCGGTGATATCGCGCGCGTCCTTCTCGGCGAAAAAGGCCGCGTACGCACTGTCCTCGTAGGCGGTGAGCAGCTCCTTCTCGGTGAGGGGTGTCGCGTAATGGCCGACGACGGCGAGGCGGCGGTTGGCCGGGGCCCACAGGGCGCGGAAGGCCGCGATGCACTGCTCGGGCGTGAGGGCGAGCAGGGTTGGCTCGGCGAGCTCCCAGTCGGCGCGGGGCGCGGAATTGACGAAGTTATACTCCAGGCCGGAGCGGATGGAATGGGCGATGGCCTGCGACTGGCGGTTGGGTTCGGTGCGGATGCTTTCCTGGAAGCTGTTCCGGTAGGCCTGGACCTGGAGTTTCACCTCGTCGTCGGTGAAGCCGTGGAGCAGGGCGCGACGCAGCTCCTGCTCGGCGACGCGCACGCCCATGCGCCAGAGGTCGCCGCGGGTGTCGACGCGGACCGCCGCCTGGCGGCGGAGGCCGAACTCGGTGTTCCAGGAGGACTGGGTGTCGCCGATGTCGTTGGGTTGCTTGCGCTCGAGCTCGGCGAGGCGGGCGCCGAGGATCGCGAAGCCGGCGTTTTGCACCAGTTGCTCGCGGCGGCGGTCGGCGGTGTCGGGCGCGGGTTCGACCGGGGTGATGGTGTAGAGCACGCTGGACGTGCCGCCGGGCGTGGGGTTCGCGAAAAACCGGGCCTGCACATCCGGGGCCGGGGCGGTGCCCAGGCCGAGGTCGGGGTCGGCCGGCTCGGCGGGCGTCGCGGGCTTGAACGAGGCAAACTGTTCGCGCACGAGGCGTTCCAGCAGCTCCGGCTCGGCATCGCCCACGGCGATGACGGTCATGCGCGACGGGCGGTACCAGGTGCGATAGAACTCCAGCAGCCGCTCCGCCGTGGCCGCCTTCACCGACTCGGGTGTGCCGATGGGCGCGCGGCGGGTGATGAGCGCGCCCGGGTGGAGGAACTCATTGAGCGCCTCGCCGACCTGCGCGGAGGAAGAGTCGCGCGTGCGGCGCTCGCTCTCGATGACCTTGGCCTCGCGCTTCACCTCGGCCTTGGCGATGACGGCGCTGTCGGTGAAGTCGCGGAGGATGGACAGGCCGAGGGCGATCTTTTCCGGGGAGTTCTGCGGCAGGTCGAGGTTGTAGAAGGTGGTGGTGAAGTTGGTGAACGCGCTGGTGTCGGCGCCCATGGCGAGGCCCTCGTGCTGGAGGAAGTTGACGATGGAGGTGGCGGGGTATTTTTTCGTCCCACGGAACATCATGTGCTCGACGAAGTGGGCGTAACCGCGCTGGTCGTCGCGCTCGTGGACCGCGCCGACGGCAACCTGGAGGATGAGGTAGACGCGGCCGGCGGGCTCGGTGTTCTTCCGCACCGCGTAGCGCAGGCCGTTGTCGAGCCGGCCCCAACGGATGGCCGGGTCGGGCGGCACATCGGACAGCTCGTGGGGCCAGGGCGCGGCGACCGCGAAGACCGCCGACAGGCAGAGCAGGGTGAGGTGGCGGAGGAAGATCCGGACGGGGAGTGACGGCATGCAGGAGGACAGCCCGGGCTAGGCAAAGCGAAGCCGCCGGGCGTAGCAACGGCGGAGTGGGACTGGCGTGTCTTTAAACTGTGAAATCACTCTGCCCGGATGCCCACCAGCCTGGAGGCGCACCTCAGGCCTTGCCGGCGAGCCAGGCCTCGGCCTCGGTCATAGACTCGAAAACCCGGATCCTGATGTCGGGATGGTCGGTCAGGGACTGAAACATCCGGGCATAGCCATACTGCGCCGGTTCGGGCGCGACGATGGCGCAGCGGAAGGCATTGGGAAAACGGCGGGCCTTCCGCTTCGCGGCCACTGCCTGGACGTCCTCCGCCTTGACCTCGCTGTGCTCGATTTCGCTCAAATCGACCAGGCGGGGCGGCAGGGTCACACTGGAGGATTCCAAGGCCTCGAGTTGCTTCAATGCCGCCATGAGGTCGCGCGCCGTGATCTTGCCGGAGAGCGTGACCCGGATGAAGGCAGGTTCCTCTTTGATTTTGTAGGCCATGGCGTTTTGACTCCCTGGCCCGGACATTAGCGATCAACCGCGCCGGGCCAAGGCAGATTCGCGAGGCGTCCGGCTAGGGCGTTGCAACGGGTGTCGGAGCGGCGGTGGGAATAATGATGAACTCGCTGACCTTGGCGGGGACGAGGTATTGTTTCGCCAGCGCGCTGAGCTCAGCGGCGGTGACGCCCTCGTTGTCGCTGTAGCGGGTGCGGCTCCAGTCGAGGCGCTCGGGGAATTCCTGCGCGGCGGCGAGCACGCTGCCGATCCAATAGGGATTGGTGCGCGCCGACTCACGGAGCGCGGTGAGCACGGGCTGCTTGGCACGGACGAGCTCCTCCTCGGTCACGCCTTTTTCGAACAAACCAGCGGCGACGACCTTGATGGCATCGGAGATCGTGCGCGCCTCGGCCGGTGCGACGGTGGCGTCGGCGATCAGCCAGCCGTAGCCGGGGTAGGTGTCGCTGAGATCGGGCGCGGCGTTGGGACTGTACGTGCCGCCGAGTTTCTCGCGGATCTCGACGCGCAGGCGGTCGGCAAAGACATCGCTGAGGAGCCGGAGCCGGCGCGCGAGCTTGATGTCGCGGCCGTCGGTGGCGGGCCAGTAGAGGCGGACGAGGGCCTTGGGAATCTCCGTGTCGACCTTGTATTGCTTGGTGAGCGGCGTGGCGGGCGGGGTGATCTTGCGGGCATCGGCGTAGGCGGGCTTGGGGTCGCGCGCGGGCAGGGCGCCGAAGGTCTGGCCGACGGCGGCGACAGTGGCGTCGGGGTCGAAGTCGCCGACGATGGCGATTTCGATCGGGCCGTGGCCAAACTGGGGCGTGAGCCAGGCCTTCAGCTCGTCGAGGCTGCGCGAGAGCATGACTTCCTTGGGCGGGAGGCCGAAGCGCGGGTCACCGCCGCCGAGCAGGCCGGCGACCTCGAGTTGGAGCGGGCCATCGGCTGTGTGGGCCAGGCGAAGGTAGAGCTGCTCGGCGGCCTTGTGCACCTGGCGGATGGACTCGGGCCGGTAGCCGGGATCGGTGAGGAAGGCGCAGAAGAGCTGGAGCTGGAGGAGGAGGTCGGCCCGGTTGGTCGCGGCGCCGAAGCTGAAGGCGTCGCTCTGCGCGCCGAAGGACAGGCCCACGGTCTTGCCGGCGAGGACGCGCTGCAGGTCGTCCACGCTGTGCTGGCCGAGGCCGCCGGCGGTGAAGGCGACGTTGGCCAGCAGAGCGAGGCCGGGCTTGTCCTTGGGCATGGTGAGCATGCCGCCGCCGACGCGGATCGACACGCGGATGCGGCCGGCCTCGAAGTCGGTGGGCTTGAGGTTGAGGCGGACGCCGTTGGCGAACTGCACGAGCGTGGCGCCGAGGTCGGCGACGAGGGTCTGGCCGGCGACCTTGCCCACGGGGCCGAAGTCGGTGTAGGCAAAGGCGGCCTGCTCGGTCTTGGGCGGCGCGGCGACGGCGACCTTCTGGCTGGCCGAATAGGCGGCGGCGATGGCCGGCGCGGCGTCGGGCAGTTGGAGATTGCCCGCGACGAAGATCTTGCGGCCGCTGGTTTCGCTCCACGCGGCGCGGAGGGCCCGGGCACAGATGTCGGGAGTGACAGCCTGCAGGGCGGGCGCGTAGAGCGCCTGCTCGGCGAGCGGGTGGGTGGAGACGGAGTCATCGATCAGGTCTCCGGTGATGTCGTCGGCGAGGCCGCCGGAACGGCGGGTGGCGGCGGTGCGCACGGCCTGTTCGAAGTCGTTGCGCATCTCGGCGACGGCCTCGGCGAGTTCCTCAGGCTGGAAACCGTGCTCGAGGGCGCGGCGGAGTTCCTGCTCGGCGACGGCGAGGGCGGCCGACCACTGGTCGGGGCGGCAGTTGAGTTCGATGGAGGCGTTGCGGAAAAGATTGTACTGCTCGGTCACGCCGACCACGCCGCCGAGGAAGGGCGCCCCCTCCTTCTTGGCGAGGATGGAGAGGCGGCGGTTGAGCATGTGCAGCGCGAGGGTGCGCGGGAGGTACTTCAGGCGGTTGGCGGCGGTGTCGGCCTCGAAGGCGTAGGGCACGACCGTCTCGAGTGCGACGTTGGTGCTGCCGGCCTCCATCTCGGTGTGCAGGCCGGCGTCGACCGTCACCGCCGGGACGACGGCACCGAGGCGGGGCTCGAGCTGCACGGGGCCGCGCGCGGCGAGCGGGGCGAAGAGTTCGCGCACGAGCGGTTCGACGGCGGCGGGATCGACGTCGCCGACGATCACGAGGACCATGCGGTCCGGGCGGTACCAGGCGTCGTAGAACTCGGTGAAGCGTTCGCGCGTGGCCGCCTTGATGACTTCCTCGGTGCCGATGGGCAGGCGCTGCGGGAAGCGCGTGTCGGGCACGAGGAACTCGAGCTCGGCCACAAAGGTGCGGAGGCCGACGGAGTCGCGGGCGCGTTTCTCGCTGAGGATGATGCCGCGTTCCTTGTCGATCTCGGCGGGATCGAGCAGGAGGCCGCCGGCGACGTCGGCAAAGAAGGTGAGCGACTCGCGGAGCGTGGCGATCTTGGTGTCGGGGAGCTCGAGCTGGTAGATCGTGCGGTCGAAGCCGGTGGAGGCGTTGGTGTCGCCGCCGAAGTCCATGCCGAGGCGCTGGAAGAACTCGATGACGTTGGCCGCGGGGAAGTGGCGGCTGCCGTTGAACGCCATGTGCTCGAGGAAGTGCGCGACGCCGCGCTGGTTCTCGTTCTCGTAGACGGAGCCGACCTTGATGGCGAGGCGGGCGCTGACACGGCCGCGGGGCTCGGGGTTGCGGAGGAGGGCGTAGCGCAGGCCGTTGTCGAGCTTGCCCCATTTGATGGCCGGGTCGACGGTCAGGTCGCTGGTCTGGTGGGCAAAATCAGCCTCCCGGGTGGCGAGCGCCGCGGGGACAACCAGCAGCGCGATAATGAGGGAAACAAGCCGGTGGGGGAGGCGGTTTAACTTCATGACAGGCAGGACAGTTCCGACTTTCCGGCCAAGCGCAAGTTCACAGCGACAAGCGCCCCCGACTTTGGGATGGCCAAAGGGAGGGGCCACTTGCTTGCTGGAGGGATGAAGACGAAGGCCAAAGCCCAACCCAAACCCGAACTGGCCAATGCTGCCCTGGCCCGGAAAAAGGGGCCCGTTTCCAAGTTCATCGCGCATAACTACCGGCACTTCAACGCCGCCGCCCTGCTCGACACGGCCAAGGGTTACGAGACCCACCTCGCCGCCGGGGGCAAGATGCTGGTGACCCTGGCCGGGGCCATGTCCACGGCCGAGCTGGGCATCTCGCTGGCCGAGATGATCCGGCGCGACAAGGTCCACGTCATCGTCTGCACCGGGGCCAACCTCGAGGAGGACATCTTCAACCTCGTGGCGCACGACTACTACGAGCGCGTGCCGGGTTACCGCGAGCTCACGGCCGCCGACGAGCAGGCGCTGCTCGAGCGGCACATGAACCGCGTGACCGACACCTGCATCCCCGAGGGCGAGGCCATGCGCCGCATCGAGGCGGTGGTCGCGGCGGAATGGGTCGCCGCCGACCGGGCGGGCGAAAGCTGGTTCCCGCACGAGTTCATGTACAAGATTCTCCGCTCGGGGAAGCTGAAGAAGTATTACCAGATCGACCCGAAGAATTCCTGGATGCTCGCCGCGTGCGAGAAAAACCTTCCGATCATCGTTCCGGGCTGGGAAGACTCGACCCTCGCCAACATGTATGCCGGCCGCGTCGTCACGGGTGAGATCAAGCGCGTCCACACCGTCCGCACCGGCATCGAGTACATGGCCTGGCTGGCGGGCTGGTACACAAAGACGGCGAAGACGCTGCGCAACGGCGAGGGCTCGATCGGCTTCTTCCAGATCGGCGGCGGCATCGCGGGCGACTTTCCCATCTGCGTCGTGCCGATGCTGCACCAGGACCTCGGCCGCCGGAGCGTGCCGCTCTGGGGCTACTTCGCCCAGATCAGCGACTCGACCACGAGCTACGGCAGCTATTCCGGCGCCGTGCCCAACGAGAAGATCACCTGGGGCAAGCTCGGCGCGAAGACCCCAAAGTTTATCGTCGAGAGCGACGCGACGATCGTGGCGCCGCTGATCTTCAGCTGGGTCCTCGGACACTAAGCAGCCACCCCCCTTGGATATTCTGAAGCCATGAAACCAGGAAGCCGAATCAGCTTGGCTTCCTGGCTTTTGAATAATTCCTCTCAGCCGGTCGCATGATCTGGATCTACCGGCTTCTGTTTCTCCCGCTGTTGCTGATTGCGTCGCCGTATTACCTGTGGCGGATGCGGCGGCGCGGGGGCTACGCGGAGAACTTCAGCCACCGCTTCGGCGGGACCGATGCCCTGCCACCGAAGACCGCGGGTCGCAAACGCCTCTGGCTGCAGGCGGTGAGTGTCGGCGAGATGCTGGCCATCGCCCCGCTGCTGGAAGCCTTCCGCCGCGAGGGCAGCACGGAGGTCTATCTCACCACGACCACCAGCACGGGCTATCAGCTCGCGAAGGAGAAGTATGGGGCGCTGACCATCGGCCTCGGGTATTTCCCGCTGGATTTCTGGGCCTTCAACGCGCGGGCCTGGCGGAGCGTGCAGCCTGACCTCTGCATCCTGATGGAGGGCGAGCGCTGGCCGGAGCATGTGCACCAGGCCGCCGGTCGCGGCGTGCCGGTGATCAGCGTCAACGCGCGCCTGTCCGACCGCAGTTACCGGCGCTCGGTCCAGTTTGGCCTGCTGCTGCGGCCGTTGACCAGCGGCATCACGCGCATCCTTTGCGCATCGAAGCGGGACGAGCAGCGGTTCAAGATGCTGGGCTTTCCGGCCGACCGGCTGCAGACCACCGGCAACCTGAAGCTCGACGTAAACATCCCGGCGCTCCCGGCGGCGGAGCTGACCCAGCTGCGCGGGAAACTCGGGTTGGGTGACGGACTCGTGCTGCTCGGTTCCTCGACGTGGGCGGGGGAGGAAGCGGCGCTGCTCACGGCGCTCAAGACGGCGCGCGGGCGCGGGCTCAAGGTTTCGCTGTTGCTCGTGCCGCGTCATGCCGAGCGCCGCGTGGAACTGCGCGGATTGCTCGAGAAGTCAGGGGTGGCGTTTCATTTTCGTTCGGAAGGTTTGGCGAAGGGCGTGGTCGATGTCGCGGTTGGCGACACGACGGGTGAGTTGCAGAAGTTCACGCAGCTGGCCGACGTGGTCTTTGTCGGTAAGAGCCTGGCTCCGCACGACGGTGGGCAGACCCCGGTCGAGGCCGCCGTGCTGGAGAAGCCGGTGCTGCACGGCCCGCACATGACGAATTTCCGCGAGATCATCCGCGGCCTGACCGAGGCCGGTGCCGTCCGGAAAGTGGAGACGCACGACGAGTTGATCCGCGCTGCCGTCGAACTGCTGCAGGATGCGGGTCAGCGGACCAAGCTGTCCACCGCAGCGCACGAATGGCACGAGGCCAACCGCGGCGCGACCGAGCGGACCCTCGGGATCATTCGTTCACTGCTTTAGCCTTGGGCACGGCGCAGTGTTCGAGGACCTGCGTGGCGATGGTACGGGCGGCGGCGGGATGGGCGAGGGTCTTGAGGTTCTCGCGCCAGAGTTTCCAAAGGGCGGCGTCGCTGGCAAAGGCCTGCTGGAGCGTGGCGACGATTTCCGCCGGGGTCTCGGCGAGGGCGCCGGCATTGTTCCGGTGGAGCAACTCGTAGTTGCCCTCTTCCTGGCCGGGGATGATCTGGCTGACGATGAGCGGGCAGAGGGCGTTGATGGATTCCTGCGTGGTGGCGCCGCCCGCCTTGCTGATGGCGACATGGTGGGTCATCAGCAGCTCGGGGATGCGGTCGGTCCAGCCGAGGATCTCCGTTTGCGCGGGCACACCCGCGGCGAGAGCCTCGAGTTCGCGGCGGAGCTTCACATCGCGTCCGGCGGTAAACGTGATCCGCCAGTTGCGGTGCTGCAGCAGTTCGCGGGCGATGCGCAGCGCAGGTCCGCGGCCGGAGTTGATCATGAAGAGAATCCGGCGGGGGGCGTGGGGGGAGATCGCCGGGGGTTGCCACACAGCGGGCCGGTCGGCGAACCCGAGGTTCACCGGGAAGCCGCTGACGTGGATGCGGCCCGCCGCGACGCCACGAACGCGGAGGAAGGCGGCGGAATCGCGATCGGTGACGAACCAGCCCTCGGAGGGCGAGCGGTACCACAGGGAGTTGATGGTGAGCGCGTCGGTGATGACGGTGAAGTGCGGGCAGAAAACATGACCCTGCTGGCGCAACGAATTCAGCAGCCACGCATAGACCGGATAGGTGGAGACGATGGCGACGGGTTGCTTTTCCGCGATGAGCCGGCCGAGCAGGCGGCGGTGGCTGGCCAGGGTGCGCAGCAGCGCGGGCGCGCGGGGTGAGCGGTCGAGCCACTGGTAGAAGCGGCTCCAGATCCTTGGCGCCGCGTTGATGAGCCTCAGGTAGCCGCGGCGGGACAGGTTGTTGAGGCGCGGGGCGCGCAGGGCGAAGAGATCGATAAGTTCGGCTTCGACACCGGGCTGCTCGTCGAAGGCGGACTGGAGGGCGCGCGCCGCGCTGTTGTGGCCCTCGCCGAAGCCGGCGGTGAGGATCAGGACACGGTTCATCGGATGGCTTCCTCCGTCACGCGGGCGGCGAACAGGCCCGTGGCGGGGAACGGCAGGGATTCATCCAGCTCAGCTTCGGGTGACTCGTCCCGGGGCAGGGGGAATTTCACCGCGAATTCCTTGAAGGCGATGAGCTCGAAACGGCCGTCGTGATGCTCGACGATGCCGGTGAGCGATTCGACCCAGTCGCCCGAGTTGAGGTAGTGGATGTCGCCGATCATCTTGTCGGCCGGCGTGTGGATGTGACCGCAGATGACGCCGGTGCAGCCCCGTTCCCGGGCGAGCGCGGCGACCTGCTCCTCGAACTTGCCGACAAAGCTGACGGCTTGCTTCACGCGGGCCTTGATGGCCTGGCTGAGGGAGAAGTATTCCTTGCCGCGGAGGCGGCGGAACCAGTTGTAAGCGCGGTTGAGGCGGAGGAGCAAGGCATAGCCCATGTCGCCGAGGTGGGCGAGAAAGACCATGTTCTTCACCACGCCGTCGAAGACGTCGCCGTGTAGCACGAGGTAGCGGCCGCGGGCGGTCTCCAGCACGTGGTCCTCGACGAGGCTCAGCCGCTCGAACTGCATCGGCAGGAGCCGGCTCAGGAAATCGTCGTGGTTGCCGCGCAGGTAGATCACCTCGGTGTCGCGCTTCTGGATCATGGTGAGGACGCGCCGCACGAACTTGGTGTCGCCCTTGGTCCACCGGCCGTCACGGCGCAGGCGCCAGCCGTCGATGATGTCGCCGTTGAGGATGAGGCGTTCGCAGCGCGTGTGCTTGAGGAAGTGGGAGACTTCCGCGACCTTGCTGTGCGGTGTGCCGAGGTGGATGTCGGACAGGATGACCGAGCGGACGTTGAGGATGGGTTTCATGGTGCGGAAGGTTGAGAGCTAAGAGTTGAGGGTTGAGGGTCGGGCAGCAGTGCGGGGCCGTTGAATTCGTCAATTGCTTCCTGCAGATCAGCCGCGAACAGGTCCACGACGCTGTCCCAGGAGCGGGTGCGAACGGTCTCGGTGGCGCGGGTGCGGAAGTGGGCGGCGAGATCCGGCTCCGTGGCGAGGCGAACGGCGGCGGCGATGAAGGCAGGCTCGTCGGCGAGCGGCACCAGCAGGCCGGATTCGCCGGAACGGACGAGTTCGCGGGCGGCGGCATAGTCGTAGCCCGCAAAGGCGAGGCCGCTGGCGAGAGCCTCGGCGGCGACATTGCCATAGGTCTCGGTGGTGCTGGCGTGCAGGTAGAGGTCGGCCGAGGCGTAGTGGCGGGCGAGGGTGGCGCGGTCCACAAAGCCGGTGAAGAGGCAGTGGGGGTGTTGCGCTTCCAGGCTGGCGCGAAGCGGGCCGTCGCCGACGATCACGAAGCGGCACCGGGGATTGGCGGCGCGCATGGCGGCGTAGGCGCGGAAGAGCAGGCTGTAGTTTTTTTCGCGCGCCAGCCGGCCGGTGTGGATCACGACCGGATCACCGGATTCGACGCCCCAGGCGGTGCGGAGGGAATCCTGACGGCGTGCCGGGGAGAACAGGCTGGTATCGACCCCGCGCGAGAGCACGCGGAGGTTTTGATAGCCGTCCGCTGCGAGCTCGGTGCAGAGTTCGCGGGTGGGCGCGAAGGTGCGGAGGGTGCGGTTGTGGAAGTAACGGAGCCATTTTGCCGTCAGGGAGAACAGCCAGCTGAAACGATAGTCGCGGGTGTAGTGGTGAAAGTTGGTGTGGAAGCTCGAGGTGACCGGGAGGCCGAGTTCGCGGGCGGCGTTGAGGGCGGAGTAGCCCAGCGGCCCTTCCGTGGCGATGTGCACCAGGACGGGCCGGTCGCGGCGCCACCAGCGGCGCAGGCGGCGGCCGGCGGGCAGACCGAAGCGGAGCAGGGGATAACCCGGGATGGGCAGGCCGGGGAGCAGACGCTGGGTGACCGGGCCCTCGCTAAGTTGCGCCGGGCCGCCAGTTTCGGTGCGCTGGCGGGGGCGGATGACCGTGACGTGGTGGCCGCGGCGCGCGAGGCCTTGCACGAGATGGCCGAGCGTCATGGCGACGCCGTTGATTTCGGGAGAGTAGGTTTCGGTTACGAGGACAAGATGCAATCAGGTTGGCCCGGGCGGCGGCGACCTGCCGTTCGCTGAGCACAGGGGCAGTATGCCTTTGGCAGGTGAAGAACTTGTGCCGGCCGGGTGACGATCGGGTGAAACTCCCGGAACGAGGGGGCGGAATATCGACAAATAGTTGTTGCAGGGCGCGGCTGGGGGTTTCTAACGTGGTTTCTTTAGCTTGATGCAATCACACGGGCCCAAGCGCATCTACACTCCGCAATCCCTCGAATTCTGGTTCGGCCGCCTGGAGGCTGACTGGGAGGGACAATTCGACACCACCCATGCCGAGCGTGGCCATGCGATGTACAGGGACAACGAGATCCGCGAGGTCGAGTTGGGCGCGAGGGATGCCATTATCCACCGGCGGGTGGACAAGAAGGAAGAATATGCCGTGATCGAGTGGGAGGGTGACACCATCAAGGTCCGGTCCTCTTCCACCGACCAGCTGCTGGCCAACGCCATCGCGGTGGCGGGCTTGCACGAGATCGAGGAGCTGTTGGTCGACGAGATCAACGCGCTCCTGCCCGGTGGCAGTTCCAAGCACAACGGCGCCGGCAACGGGCATAACAATCACCACAACGGCCACAGCGCCCCGAATGGCGCGAACGGGCACAACGGCGGAGCGAAGGCCGAGGACCACCCCGCGCGCGACCTGCTGCTGAGTTTTACCACCAACGCCGACGGCCTGGTCTTCCAGGCTTTCTGGAAGAGCGGCCGCAACCGCATTCCCGCGCTTGGCAACACCGTCCACCATCCGACCGCGGCCGAGCGCGCCAAACTCATCGCGCTGGCCACCTACGCGCGCAAGGCCCACTTCCGCTACAACCAGACCACCCACGCCTACGCGCTCGACGCGCTGGCCGACATCCCGGGGTTCCTGCGCGATTTCCTGCCGCACTGGAAAAAGCAGTTCGCCATCGAGCTCGACACCAAGGTGAACAACATCAAGCAGGGCGCCCGCGCCATCGAGATCGAGGCGGTGGCGGACCGGCGTGGCGAGGGCGGCCTGAACCTGCGCTGGATTTTCCGTGCCGGCGAAAAACTTCTCACCGACGAGCAGGCCGCCGCGCTCCTCAAGCACGGGCGTACGCCCATGCTCCTGCCCGACCTCGGCATCGTCACGATGTCGCCAGAGAAGTGGGAGAGTTACCAGCAGTGGAAGCGCAACCTCGAGGACACACTGGTCGACGGCGAAATCCCGCCCTACCTGATCTTCTCCCTTTTCAACGACCAGCGCATCAAGGTCACCCTCGGCGCCGAGCTCGACACCTGGCGGCAGAAGGTCATGACCGCGCCGACCACGCCCCCGTTCCTGCCGGAATTCCTCCGCAACTACCAGCGCCGCGGCGTCGAGTGGATGCACCATCTCTGCGAGACCGGCTGCCACGGCCTGCTCGCCGACGAGATGGGCCTGGGCAAGACCGCCCAGGTCATCGCCCTGCTGCGCTCGCGCCCGATGGTCCGCCAGCGCCACGTCGTCGTCTGCCCCGCCAGCGTCGTCCCGGTGTGGCGCGAGGAGATAGCGCGGTTCTATCCCGACGCCAAGGTGGACACGCTGAAGTCCGGCAATGATTTCAAGGCCAACAAGTCGCCCTGCATCTGGCTCGCCAGTTACACGCAGCTCCGCAAGCACCGCGCGCTGCTGGACCATACCAGCTTCGGCTACGCCATCCTCGACGAGGGCCAGTTCATCAAGAACCCCGACGCCAAGGTCACGCAGGCCTGCTTCGCGCTGAAGGCCGAGCACCGGATCGTGATGACCGGCACGCCGCTGGAGAACCGCCAGCTGGACCTGTGGTCGATCTTCCGCTACCTGCTGCCGGGCCTGCTCGGCTCGCGCGCGGGTTTCGAGACGGCGCTGGTGCAGGACCGCGACGGGACCATGAACCGCCTGCGCCAGCAGGTCGCGCCGTTTATTTTGCGCCGCACCAAGAACGAGGTGGCGACCGAGCTGCCGCCCAAGGTCGAGATGGACCTGCTCTGCCCGCTCACCGAGGTGCAGCGCGCCGAGTATGCCCGCATCTGCACCGAGGGCCTTGCGCGGCTCGGCGAGGACATCGGGCTGGCGCTGCGGGAAAAGTCCTTCGGCTTCCTCGCGCTGCTCACCCGCCTGCGGCAGGTGTGCTGCGACCCCGACCTACTCCCCTGGATCAATTCGCCACTGACGGACAGCGGCAAGCTCCAGCTCCTGATCGAGAAACTGCAGGAGGTGGTGGCCAGCGGCCACAAGGTCGTGATCTTCTCGCAATTCGTGACGCTGCTCGACCGCGTGCGCAGCGCGCTGGTGACGCATTACCCGGAGCTGCCGCGCTACGAGATCACCGGCATGACGGTGGACCGGCAGAAGCCCGTGAAGGATTTCCAGACCGCGCAGGGCGCGGCGGCGATGCTCGTCAGCCTCAAGGCCGCCGGTACCGGCATCACGCTGCATGCGGCGGATTACGTTTTCCTCCTCGACCCGTGGTGGAATCCCGCCGTCGAGGACCAGGCGATCGACCGCGTGCACCGCATCGGCCAGACCAACACGGTGTTTGTCTACCGCATGGTCACCGCCGGCACGATCGAGGAGCGCATCCAGGCGCTCAAGGGCGAGAAGAAGCAGCTCTTCAACCAGGTCGTGGGCAACCATGCCGGGGACTTCGAGTGGACCAAGCATTTCAGTTCCCTCCACAGCCTCATCCAGCTGAGTGCGCTGGAGGCCGCGGAACCCGAGGTCGTGACGGTGGTGGCTCCGGCTGCCGTCCCGGCGCCTGAGTCCACCGGCGCCTGACGGGAACAAGCCTTGTCAGGTACGTTGGGCCGCGTAACACTGCCGGCGCGTGAAGCAAGTCGTGCCGCAAATCTACCAGCGCTTGCTGCGCCTGTTGCGCTGGCGGCTGTGGATCATTGAGAAGCTGCGGCCCTCACCCTGGCAGGAGACCCTGGCCTATGCCGCGGTCGCGGGGGTGCTCGGTGCGTTGGTGGCGCTGCTGTTCCGCGAGGGCGTGGACCTGATCCACCGCCTGTTGACGGGCAACAGCGAGGGCATTGTGGATTCATTCCGCGAGCTGGCGTGGTGGCAGCGGCTGGCGATTCCAGCCGTCGGCGGGCTGATGGCGGGCCTGGTGCTGCTCTTTGGCCGGCGGCTGCACCGGGGCGAAAGCTCCACGGATTACATGGAGGCAATCCTCATCGGCAGCGGCGAGCTGCCGGTGCGGGCCAGTCTCGTGAAGAGCACGGCGGCGATGTTCTCCATCGCCTCGGGCGGCTCGATCGGACGCGAGGGCCCGCTGGTCCAGCTGGCGGCCGTGGTCTCGTCCTGGTTTGGACGCTGGCGCAACCTGTCGGCGCCGCAGCTGCGGCTGCTGGTCGCCTGCGGGGCGGCCTCGGGCATCGCGTCGGCCTACAACGCGCCGATCGCCGGTTCGTTCTTCGTGGCCGAGATCATCCTCGGCTCGATTGCGATGGAGAGTCTCGGGCCCCTGGCGGTCTCCGCCGTGGCGGCGACCCTGACGATGCGCACGCTGTCCAACGCACACACGCTCTACACGGTGCCGGCGTTCACGCTGCACTCGCTGTGGGAAATCGGACCGTTCCTCCTGCTGGGTGTGTTGGCGGGCCTGGTGGCCCCGTGGTTCCTGCGCTCGCTGCGGGCGGCGGAACGGTTGTTCGCCGCGACGAATCTGCCGGTACCGATCCGGCTGATGTTCGGCGGGCTCGCGGTGGGCGGCCTGGCGGTCTGGGTACCGGAGGTCTGCGGCAACGGTTACAGTGTGGTGGTGGCCATTCTCAACGGCCAGCTCCTGTGGCAGGCATTGGCTTTGGTGCTGATCTGCAAATGGGCGGCGACCGCCGCCTCGTTCGGCTCCGGCGCGCCGGGCGGTGTCTTCACGCCGGTATTGTTCGTGGGCGCGGCCCTGGGCTACCTGTTCGGCTTCGGCGTGCACGAGGTGTGGCCGCAGGGCGCGGCCGACCCGCGGGCCTTCGCCCTCGTGGGCATGGGCGCGCTGCTGGCGGCGGCCAGCCATGCGCCGGTCATGGCCATCATCATGCTCTTCGAGATGACGCTGAGCTACGACATCATCATGCCCCTGATGCTTTGCTGCGTGGTGTCGTATTACACGGCCCGCGGCCTGGAGGACCAGTCCCTCTACAGCGAGGCGCTGAGCAAGAAGGCGGCGGAGGCGCCCGAGACAGTCCACCTGCCCGGGGTGGTGGCTGACCTGGTGCGACCGCAGGCGTCGGTCGTGGCGCCGACCGCGCGATTCGAGGTGATCGCGCAGGAATTCCTGTCGAGCCGGCGGGAGGAAATCTACGTGACCGATCCGGACGGTAGTTATGCCGGGGCGATCTCGCTGCACGACATCAAGCCGCACCTCAACGACGCCGAGGTGGCGGCGCACGTGATCGCGGAGGACCTGCTGCGCGAGGACGGGCCGACGGTTTCGCCGGGCGCGTCGCTGGCCGATGCGTTGCGCGTATTCTCGCAGCATGCCGGGCAGACGCTGCCGGTGGTCGAGAAAGTCATGGGTCGGTTCACCGGCGTGCTGGTGAAAAACGACCTGTTGCTGGCCTTGCTGGAGGGGAAGGGGGCGGAGAAGCGCGGCACGGTGCCGCCGTGGCGGGGTTGAGGTGATTCCACGGCGGGGTCGCCGTGGCTCCAGAAGTGTTTGACTGGAGCGCGGGCGACCTCGCCCGCGAAGGTCCTAGTTTCCCGGTTTGTCACACGGGCGTCACGAAACCGTAACACGGGACCCCTATTGTTGCGAGGCGTCCCGGCATTCCGCCGGGCACTTGCACCTATCCAAGCAATCACCCTCCGAACATGTTCAACTTGAAATCCAAATTGTCCGCCTTGCTCGCCGCCCTGCTGTGCGTCGGCACCGCGATCGCCCAAGACAGTGGCGCCCTCATCGACCTGCTGGTCAAGAAGGGCGTCATCAACGACCAGGAGGCCGAGGATATCCGCGCCGAGCTGGTGAAGGACTTTGCCTCCACCCCGGCCGGCAAGCTGAACCTTTCGACGCCCACGTCCGAGTTCAGGATCGCGGGCGACGTGCGCATCCGCTATGAGGGACGCTCCGGTGAGGTGGCGGGCGATGAACTGAGCCGCGATCGCCTGCGGTACCGGCTCCGCGCCGGTCTCTACGGCAAGATGGTGAACAACTGGAACTGGGGCGTGCGCCTCGAGACGGCGACCGGCAGCCGCTCCAGCAACGTTACCATGGGTGACGATGCTGCGGGCCCCTTCGCCAAGAACAGCGATGGTATTTTCGTCGGCCAGGCCTTTGCGCAGTTCACCCCGACGCCGGAATGGGCTTTCACCGCCGGCCGCATGGCGAATCCGCTGGTCACGAATGCCATGGTCTGGGATGCTGACATCAATCCCGAGGGCTTCGCGGAGGCCTACAAGCACCGCACCGGCAAGGCCGAATTCGGCGTCACGCTCGCGCAGTTCCTCTACAACGCCGCCAACACCCAGAATCTGATCGGCGTCCTGCAAAACGTCGAGGATCTCGGCCTCTTCGCCTATCAAGGTACCTTCAAGTACTACACCGGCGAGGGCGTCGCGGAATTCTTCCAAGTCGCCCCGGTGGTCTACCATTATATCAACGAGAGCGGCCAGGCCAACCCGCTGCCGTTCCGCGGTAACTTCAGTCCGACGAATCCCTTCGGCATCAACAACCTGTTCGTCCTCGATATTCCCGTCGAGTACAACTGGCTGATCAACGGTGTGGCGGCGCGCGCTTACGGCAGCTTTGCGATCAATCTCGATGCCGAGGCCCGCGCCCGCAAGTTCGGCACGCCGGCCCTCGACGGCGAGGACAAGGCTTGGCTCGTGGGCTTCCAGTACGGCAAGGCCACCAACAAGGGCGAGTGGGATGCCCGCATCGCCTACCAGAGCGTCGGCGCCTTCGCGCTCGATGCCAACCTGGTCGATTCCGACGTGTTCGACAGCCGCGTGAACATGAAGGGCTTTGTCGTCGGGGCCAATTATGCGCTCGGTGCGGCTACGCAGCTCTCCCTCACCTACGCCGCCGGCGACCGCGTGGAGGAGTCCATCGTCGCTCCCGGCGCCGGTGACATCGGCGCGAACAACCGCCTCGACAACTACCAGATGCTCCAGATCGACCTGAATCTTAAGTTCTAACCAATACTCATCCGTTTATCATGAAAAACCTCCTCTCTCTCCTCGCGGTCGTGGCCCTGGCCACCGGCGCCTCCGCCGCCGACAAACTCGTCATCAAGGGTTCCGATACACTCGGCGCCAAACTCGTGCCCATGCTGGCCGAGGAATACAAGTCCAAGAATCCCGGCGTTGCGTTTGAAATCGCCGCCGAGGGTTCGACCACCGGCATCGCCGCCATTACCGACAGCACCGCCCAGATCGGCATGTCGAGCCGCCGGGCCCGTCCCACCGAGATGTCCGCCGCCCAGGCCAAGGGCGTCTCCATGAAGCCCACCATCGTGGCCTACGACGGCATCGGCGTCATCGTCAGCGCCGGCAATCCACTCTCGGCGCTGACGAAGCGCCAGGTGGAGCAGATCTTCGCCGGTGACATCACCGACTGGAGCCAGGTCGGCGGCAACCCCGGGCCGATCTCGATCTACACCCGCAATACCTCATCCGGCACGTACCAGGACTTCAAGGACCTCGCCATGAAGAAGCGCGACTACGCCTCCTCCTCGCAGAAGATGGCGGGCAACGAACAGATCGCCGCCGAGGTCGCGAAGAATGCGAACGGCATCGGCTATGTCGGCCTCGCCTACCTCCACGACCCGGGCATCAAGACCGTGTCGATTGAGGGCGCCGTGCCCACCGAGGAGTCGGTGCTGGCCAAGAAGTATCCCTATGCCCGCCCCACGTTCTACTACACGAATGGTGAGCCCACGGGTGAAGCGGCCAAGTTTGTCGAGTTCACCCTCAGCGACGAGGGCCAGAAGGTTGTCCGCAAGGTCGGCTTCGTGCCCGTGCGGGCGTTGAACTGACAGGCGGAGTGCGCCTAAAGACCGCCCGCAGCCCATGCCCGGACTGCGGGTGGTTCCCATTGTAACCAAACCGTAACCTGACCCGGTTGACCGGCCCCTGCGGCCGGCCCGATGCTCCCATTGCTTCCCGGCATGTCTGCCACCACCGAAACATCCACCAGCCTGCGCCCACCCACCGGGCAGGCCCTGCTGCAGAAGCGCCGCGGCTCGTTCCTCGGGCTGACCGGCGACCAGTTTGTCAAAACCGTCTTCCAAGGCAATGCGACGATTTCCATCGTCGTGCTGGCGCTGATCACCTTCACGATTTTCCGGGATGCGGTCGGCTTCCTGCCAGCCAACCATGAGAACCTCGTCGTCTACCGCCAGGCCGGCCTGGAGTATGTGGACCTGTTCCGCGATCAGGTCACCGCGCACAGCACCATCTCCCGCTACCTGGCGAGGGTGCGGGCGCAGCGGCTGGCCGCGCTGATGAAGCACGAGGGAATGACGGCCGCCGGGGTCCAGGCCCAGCTGACGCCGTTCGACGACTTCGCCAACCGCTTTGCCGACACCATCGGCGAGCAGGAAACCCTGCTTGGCAGCATGACGGACCTGGTCACCTCGGTGAAGGAGCGGCAGAAGGTCGCGGAGGACCTGCGCGAGGCGAAGCGGAACCTCCTCAACGCCATGCCGGGCGCGACGCCGGAGCGGGCCGCGCAGCTGCAGCGGGAGGCCGATGCCATCCAGATCGAGGTCATCGATTTCAAGGCGGAGATCCAGCCGCTGCTCGCGCTGCGGACCGAAGTGACCGCCGCCAACGTCCGCCTGCTGGCGGCCATGCGGGAGCTGGCGGTCGCACCGCCGCGGTTTTCCGACCCGGAACTCAGCCGCCAAATGGGGAAATTCCCGGGTTTCGTGGACATGTTCGCTGCCGAGGTCGCCGTCGCCGAGCAGAAGATGGCGGCGTGGGACCAGGCCAAGCCCGTCGGCTGGCTGGAGTCCTTCACGGCCTTTGCGTTTGGCCGGAAGTGGATCACCGCGAGTTTCTGGCAGGACTGGTATGGCGTCATTCCCCTGCTCAGCGGCTCGCTGCTGATCGCGTTTGTCGCCCTCCTGATCGCCATTCCGCTCGGGGTGGCCGCGGCGATCTACGTGAACCAGCTCGCCGGTCCGACGGAGCAGAAGATCATCAAGCCCTATATCGAGTTTATCTCGGCGATCCCCAGCGTGGTGCTCGGCTTCTTCGGCATCGCGATGCTCGGTGAGACGCTGCGGCGCGTGTCGCAGCTGCCCGCCCTCGACTGGGTGCCCGGGTTCCCGATCGCCGAGCGCCTGAACGCCACCACGGCGGCCTGCCTGCTCGCGCTCATGGCCGTCCCGACAATTTTCTCCCTGGCCGAGGACGCGATCAACAACGTACCGCGCTCCTTCAAGGAGGCCTCGCTCGCGTTGGGGGCCACGCGGTTGCAAACCATCCTCCGCATCATCGTGCCGGCTTCGCTGTCCGGCATCATGGCCGCCATCCTGCTCGGCTTCGGCCGGGTGGTCGGCGAAACCATGGTGGTGCTGCTGTGCGCGGGCAACCGCATTGAGATTCCCGACCTCAGCCAGGGGCTCGGCGTCATGTTCCAGCCGGTGCACACCATGACCGGCATCATCGCCCAGGAGATGGGCGAGGTCGTGCGCAACAGCATCCACTACCGCGCCCTGTTCATGGTCGGCGTTGTGCTTTTCCTGATTTCCCTGTTGGTCAACTGGCTCGCGCAGAAAATTGTGCGCCGCTACCGGATCTCCATCGGATGAGCGCCGTTTCCACCATCTACGCCAGGCCGACCCGAGCCAAACGGGCGGAACAGGTTGTCTCATGGATCCTGCGCTTGAGCACCTACTTCGTGCTGGCCTGTGCCGCCTTCATCTTTTTCGACATCGGTACGAAGGGTGGGGCGGTGCTGTTCCGGACGTCCGCCCCGTTCATCAACCTGGCGTTCCTGACCGAGTCGCCCGAGACCCTGAATGTCTTCGAGTGGGAGGGCAAAAAGACGACGATGGGGGACAAGGCGTTCCGCCAGTTCAAGGCCGCGCACGAGGCCGAATTCAAGGGCCGGATCGTGGAGACCTACGTCTATTCGGCCGGCGGCATTTTTCCCAACATCGTTGGCACGATCCTGTTGGTCGCCGGTTCCGTGCTCATCGCGCTGATTCTGGGGGTGCTCAGCGCCATCTACCTGAGCGAATACGCGATGGAGGGCCCGTTTATCCGCTTCCTCCGGCTCTCGATCGTGAACCTGGCCGGCGTACCCTCCATCGTTTTTGGCCTGTTCGGTTTCGGCATGTTCGTCATCGCGCTGGATTTCGGCGTCTCGTTGCTCGCCGGCTGGCTGACGCTGGCTTTCATGGTGCTGCCCATCATCATCACCGCGTCGGAGGAGGCCCTGAAGGCCGTGCCCCGGGGCTACCGCGAGGGTTCGCTGGCGCTCGGCGCCACCAAGTTCCAGTCGATCACCACCAACGTGCTGCCGTATGCGATGCCGGGCATCCTGACCTCGTCGGTGCTGTCCATCGCGCGCGTGGCCGGCGAGACGGCCCCGATCATGTTCACCGCCGCGTTCGTCGTGCGCGACCAGCTGCCCTGGCAGGTGCAGAAATGGACGGACTTTGTCTTCCAGGGCGTGATGGCGCTGCCGTACCACATCTACGTTGTCGCCTCCAAGATTCCCCAGAACGAGTACACGCGCGACGTCCAGTACGGCACGGCCTTTGTGTTTCTCTTCACGGTCGCCGCGATCGCCATGACCGCGGTCATCCTCCGTCAACATCTCCGTAAAAAATACAAATGGTAGCCACCCTTCTCCCCATGTCTGAACCTGTCGTTCCCCCCACTGCCGTGCGCCCGGTCGTCGTGGCCCCGGTTGCCTCCGCCGCGCCGGCCACCCGCGCCGTCATCGAGATCGACGACGTCGATTTCAACTACGGCCCGGCCAAGGCGCTGCACGACATCACGCTCAGCATCGCCGAGCGCGAGGTCACGGCCTTCATCGGCCCCTCCGGTTGCGGCAAGAGTACCCTGCTGCGCTGCCTCAACCGCATGAACGACCTCATCGACGGCGCGCGGGTCACCGCCGGCCAGATCCGCATCGACAACGTGAACATCAACGACCCGCGGGTCGACGTGATCGAGCTGCGCAAGCGGGTCGGCATGGTCTTCCAGAAGTCCAATCCCTTCCCGAAGTCCATCTACGACAACATCACCTACGGCCTTCGCATCCAGGGCGAGAAGCGCAAGAGCCGGCTCGACGAGGTGGTGGAGAAGAGCCTGCGCGGCGCGGCGCTCTGGGACGAGGTGAAGGACCGCCTGCAGGAGAGCGCGCTCGGCATGTCGGGCGGCCAGCAGCAGCGCCTGTGCATCGCGCGCGCCATCGCGGTCGAGCCCGAGATCATCCTGATGGACGAGCCCTGCTCGGCCCTCGACCCGATCGCCACGGCGAAGGTCGAGGAACTCATCCATGAGTTGAAAAAGCAGTTCACCATCGTCATCGTGACACACAACATGCAGCAGGCCGCGCGCTGCTCCGACCGGACGGCGTTTTTCTACCTGGGCAGGCTGATCGAATATGCCGAGACCCGGACCATCTTCATGAATCCCGCCAACCCCCAGACCGAGGCCTATGTTTCCGGCCGCTTCGGTTAAACCGCCCCCGCCCATGACCAACTTCGAAGAAGAACTCCAGATGCTGAAGGACAAGCTGCTCGCCATGGCCAGCCATGCCGAGAGCGCCGTGTCCCGCTCCATCCGGGCGCTGACCGACCGGGATGAAGCCCTGGCGCTGAAGGTGCAGCAGGACGACAACATCCTCGACCGCTACGAGATCGAGATCGACGACATTGGCATCCACCTGCTCTCGATGGCCCCGGTGGCGACCACCCTCCGGCTCATCACCGTCGCGATGAAGATCTCGCAGAACCTCGAGCGGGTGGGGGACGAGGCGGTGAAGATCGCCCGCCGCGCGGTCGAGCTCAATGCCGAGCCCCAGCTCAAGCCCTACGTGGACCTGCCCCGCATGGCCCAGATGTCGCTGAAGATGCTGCGGGGGGCGCTCGATGCCTTTGTCGAGCGCCAGCCCGACGAGGCCCGGACCATCATTCCCAACGATGCGGATGTGGACAACCTCAACCGCCAGCTGCACCGTGAGCTTTCGAGCTTCATGATCGAATCGCCGACCAACATCTCCCGCTGCCTCTCCCTGATGGGCATCTCCCGCTCGCTCGAGCGCGTGGCGGATCATGCCACCAACATCGCCGAGGAGGTGGTTTATCTTTACGAGGCGCGGGACATCCGTCACTCCAAGGGCCTGCCGAATGAAACCGAAAATCCTGGTCGTTGACGACGAGCCCGATGCCCTGGAGGTAATTGCGTTTAAACTGAAGGAGGCCGGCTACAGCCCGCTGACCGCGGCGGACGGACTGCAGGCCGTGGCGCTGGTGCGCGATGAGCGGCCGGCCCTCGTCGTGCTCGACCTGATGCTGCCCAAGATCGACGGGCTGGAAGTATGCAAGATCCTGCGGCGCGACCCGACCACCGCGGGCATCCCCATCATCATGCTCACCGCCCGGGCCGCGGAGATGGACCGCATCGTCGGCCTCGAGTTGGGGGCCGACGACTACGTGACCAAGCCTTTCAGCCCGCGTGAACTGGTGCTGCGCATCAAGAAGGTGCTCACCCGGTCCCAGCAGACGGATGAGCCGGCCACCCACCTGCGCATCGGGGCGCTGGACATTGACGCCGTCCGCCACGTGGTGAAGGTCAAGGACCAGGCCGTCACGCTCACGGCCACGGAATTCAAGCTGCTGGAGCTGCTGGCCCGGCGCCGCGGCCGGGTGCAGACGCGCGACCGGCTGCTGCAGGACGTGTGGGGCTACGACAACCCGATCGACACCCGCACGGTGGACACGCACATGCGCCGGCTGCGCGAGAAGCTCGGCCCGGCGGCGGAATATCTGGAAACGATCCGGGGCGTCGGTTATCGCTTTGGCTCGAACGGATGACCGGATTTGTCCTTATCCTCCTGCTCGCCCTGGCCGCCACCGCCGCGTGGATCTGGCGGCTGCGCGGACAGCTGGCCGAGGCGCGCGAGGCGGGAACGAAGGAGCGGGAGACGCTCCAGCGGCAGCATGCCACCGCCCTCGGCGAACAGCAGGAGCGGCTCGCGGCCGTGCTGTCCCAGATGCTGGAGGCCCTGATCGTGGTGGATACGGCGGGTCGCATCCAGCTGGCGAACCGGGCGGCCGCCCAGCTTTTCGGGTTTCAGCCGCCGGTCGAAGGCCGGCCGTTGCTCGAGGCGGTGCGGCACCATGAGTTTGCGGCGTTGCTGGCGCGGCTGGAGCACGAGCTCGAGGTGCGGGATTATGAGCTGCGCCTGGAAGGGGTCACGACGCGCACGCTGAACGTCAACGCCGTCCGGCTGCTCGATGCGAACGGGCGGCCCGCGGGAGTGCTCTTTGTGGTGCATGATCTCACGACCCTGCGTAAACTGGAAGGCATGCGGGAGGAATTTGTCGCCAACGTGAGCCACGAGCTGCGTACGCCGCTTTCCCTGATCAAGGGCGCTTCGGAAACCCTGCTCGACGGCGGGTATCACGACCCGGAGGCACTGCAGCGGTTTCTCGGGATCATCGACCGGCATGCGAGCCGGCTGAACCTGCTGATCGAGGACCTGCTGCTGCTCTCGGCCATCGACTCAGGCCGGATTGTGCTGCGCTCCGAGGCGGTAAACCTGCGGGAATTCGTGGAGGAAATCATGGAAGATTTCCGGACGAGTGCTGCCGGGCGGAACATGATCCTGCTGAACAGCCTGTCCGAAACCCTCCGGGTGCGGGGCGACGCCGGCCGGTTGCGCCAGATCCTGTCCAACCTGATCGACAATGCGATCAAGCACGGGGGCAAGGGCACGGTCGAGGTCGGCGGGGCGCCCCTCGCGGCGGGCTGGCTGCAATTCTGGGTGCGCGACGAGGGCCCGGGGATCCCGGAGGAGGCGCGCGGGCGGGTGTTCGAGCGGTTCTTCCGCGTGGACAAGTCGCGGGCGCGGCCGCAGGGCGGCGGCACCGGGCTGGGTCTGGCGATCGTGAAGAACCTCGTGCTGGCGCACGGCGGGGATGTGCGGGTGGAGAGCGCCGAGGAGCGCGGCACCACCTTCTTCATCAAGCTGCCGGCGGAGTGAGCAGGTAGGGCCGGTCTGCGACCGGCCTGCCAGGCATGAGGCCAGTCAAAGACTGGCCCTACACGCTCAGTCCCCCTTCTTGACCGTGTAGAGCGCCACCAGCGCGGCGCCGATGGCCTGCGACAGCTCGCCGAGCGTGGCGGGGACGACCTTGAGCTTGGCGCGTTGTTGGGGCCAGAGATAGGGCAGGGCGGACTCGCGGATGATCCGCAGGTAGCGCTCGCGGAACTCGGGTGTCGTGGCCTCGGGATCGATCAGGCCGCCGCCCACGACGACGTATTCGGCATCCACGGCGACGAGCAACGAGGCCATGTGCAGGCCGAGGGCCTTGGCTTGGAAATTGAAGATGTCCACGGCGAGTGGGTCGCCTTTCTGCGCCAGCGTACGGAGCGAGAGGACCTTCTCCTTGATCGGCGCCGGGGAATTGTTGAAGGGATGGGTCGGGTGCTTCGGCAGGAACTCCTCGAGCAACTGCGGCAGACCGGAGATGGTGGTGTAGGGTTCGATGCAGCCCCAGTCGCGGCCGCAGCCGCACTTGAGGGGCTTCATGCCGCCGAGGAGCTGCAGGATCGCGGGCATGTGGCCGCCCTCCATGCCGTTCAAGGTGTCGCCGTCGAGGGGCAGGCCGTTGGCATCGACGTAGGCGACGCCGAGGCCGGAGCCGGGGGCGAGCATGAGCACGGTGGCCCGGCTGTTGCCGCGCACGCGCTGGGCCTCGCCCACGCCGCCGTAATTGCCGTCATTGCCGACGACGAGGGGCAGGGGCCGGCCGGCGGCGGCGGCGAGCGCAGCGCTGTACTCGGCCTGAAAATTCCAACCCTCGAAGGTCTTCGGCAGGTTCGCGGCGCGACCGAGGACGCCGTAGCTCTCGAAAGGGCCGGGAATGGCGAGGCCGACGCCGAGCACCTGGTCCCAGTTGAGTTTGTTGTCGGTGAGGAAGCCCACGACCCCGTCCACCCAGCCCTTGATCACGGCGGCCGTACCGGCCTGGGAATTGGTCGAGCTCTGCCGGAGCTTCGTCGAGATGATGGTGCCATCGGCCCAGACGCCGCCGGTCTTGGAGGTGGTGGCGCCGCTGTCTGTGCCGATGTAGATGCCGTGGTGAGGGGTGCTCATGGAAAGAGGCTCCAAAGAGTCGCGTTTCGCGGGTCGCGTCAAACCCTCTTCCTGTCACCGCGGCCCTACTGCATCCCGAAGTACCGGCAGAGCTGCTCGGTGACGTAGCCGATGAGGCCGCAGACCGGCAGGGTGAAGATCCACGCCCAGACGATACGCTCGACGATGCCCCACTTGACCGCGCCGAACCGCTTGACGGCGCCCACTCCCATGATGGAGGTCGAGATGGCGTGGGTGGTGGAGAGGGGAATGCCCAGGGTAGAGGCAAAATGGATGATCAGCGCGGCGGTCGTCTCGGCGGCGAAGCCATGCACGGGTTGCAGCCTCACCATCTTGTGGCCCATGGTGCGGATGATGCGCCAGCCACCCGCCGCGGTGCCGGCCGCCATCACCACGGCGCAGGTCACGATCAGCCACTGGTCGATCTTGAATTCCGGGGTGCGGAGGAAGGAAGCCCACGCAGGCAGGCTGTCGAACGCCCCGGACTTGGTGCCGGTGAAGAGGGCGAGCGCGATGATGCCCATGGTCTTTTGGGCGTCGTTGGAGCCGTGGCTGTGGGCCATGAGGCCGGCGCTGACCAGCTGCAGCTTGCCGAAGACGCCGTTGACCACGCGGGGGGTCAGGCGATGGATGCACATCGTCAGCACAAACATGAGGAAGGCCCCACCGAAGAAACCGATCAACGGCGAGGTGACCATCGGGAGCACGACCTTGGGCCAGAGGCCGGCGGCGGCTCCCTTGGCATCGGTGGTGGCCCAGTGCAGCACGTTCCAGTTGTCACCAGCCGAGGCGAGCGCGGCCCCGCACAGTCCACCAATGAGGGCATGGCTGGAGCTGGAGGGCAGGCCGAGCCACCAGGTGGCGAGGTTCCAGATGATCGCGCCCATCAGGCCCGAGAAGATCGTGGTCATCGTGACCACATTGGTGTCGACGAGACCCTTGCCGATCGTGCTCGCGACCGCGGTGCCCATGAGGGCGCCAATCAGGTTGAAGACGGCGGCGAGGGCGATGGCCTGGCGCGGGGTCAGCACCTTCGTCGAGACGACCGTGGCGATGGCGTTGGCGGCGTCGTGAAAACCGTTGATATACTCGAAGACCAGCGCCGCCAGGAGGACGATCAGGAAAATGGTCATGGGGCTCGGCGGCGGGGTCGGGCAGTCGGGCGGGCTCAGGAGTATTTCAGCATGATCTGGAAAACCACCTGGCCGGCGTCGCGGGCGCGATCCACCGCGGTCTCGACCAGGTCGTAGAGTTCCATGAGAATGACGACTTCCTTGGCGTCGTAGGGGCCGTTGTAGAGGTCCTTCACCAAGGCCAGCATGACCTTGTCGGCCTCGCCCTCGGCGAACTGCAGGCGGTTGTGCGCGTCCTGGATGCGGTCCACCTGGGTGCCCTTGCGGAGCTGCTTGACCATGAAATCGACGGCATTGACGGCTTCGAGCAGCAACACGACCTGGCGCTGCATGCTCTCGCGTGGAATGCGGGCGGGGCAGATGGCCAGGCGCTCGACCAGTTTCTCGACGGTCTTGGGGATGCGGTAGAGGGCGAGGGAAAGAGCCTCGATGTCCTCGCGTTCAAAGGGGGTGACAAACGTCTTGCAGAGCTCCTCGGTGATTTCTTGGGTGATGCGCTTGTCCTTGCGGCGGGTGTGCACGATGCCGTGGACGTTGGAGGAGCCGCCTGCGTTGTCATCCTTGAGGATCTTGGCGAGCAACTCGGTGCTGAGCCGGGCCTCCTCCGCGCTCGCTTCCAGCAGGTCGTAGAACTTCTCTTCCTTGCCCAGTAACTTCTTGAAGGAGATCATGGCCCCAGACCGAAACGGGAACCCCGGAGCGAGGCGAGGCGAATTTTAACAAATGTTACGGACAGGCGTGGTGTGCTGCCTACAACGGCAATTTGAGTCGAGCTAGGCAGCCCGGGCGGTCGGGGCGGTTCTCGAGGGTGAGCGAACCGCTGTGGTTCTCGGCGATCTGGCGGCAAAGCACGAGGCCGATGCCCGAGCCCGAGGGCTTGGTGGTGAAGAAGGGAACAAACAGGTTCTGCAGGTTGGCGATGCCGGGGCCATCGTCCTCGACGGTGATCTCCAGCGCGCCAGGCACCTTGTGCCAGCCGACGCGCACGCCGCCGTGGGGCGATGCGGACTGGCTGGGTTCAGGCGTGGCTTCGACGGCGTTCTTCACGAGGTTGATGATGACCTGCTCCAGCTGGGCGGCGTCGAGGCTGACCGTCATCGCCGGGCCCTCGATCAGCTGCACCTCGGTGCGGGTCTCGAGGGAAATCACGCGGTGGAGAAGCGGGCCGATCTCGCAGGGCTGTTTGCTGGGAGCCGGCAGCTTGGCCAGCCGGGCGTAGGACTGCATGAACTGGTTCAGGCCTTCGGCGCGCGCCTCGATGATCTCGAGGCCGCCGCGCATGTCTTCCTCCCAGTCGGTGGGTTTTTGCGGGCGGCGGAGGATGGTGCTGAGCGAGCCGGCGATGGACTTGATCGGGGCGAGGGAGTTGTTGAGCTCGTGGCCGATGACGCGGACGAGGCGTTGCCAGGCCTTGAGCTCCTCCTCGCGGAGCGGCTGGCTGAGGTCGGCGATGACGACGAGGCTGTGTGGCAGGCCGCCCTCGCGAAACATGTTGCGCCGCATGCCCCAGCGGCCGGTGCCACCGGGAAAGGTGCGGCTGAGCACACGCGTGCCTTCGCCCACGAGGCAATCGGCGAGGTCGAGGTCCTTCGCCGGGCGGCCGAGAATACGCTCGGCAGGCTGGGCGATGAGTTCCTGGCCGGCGCGATTGACGAGGCGGAGGGTCTCGTTGGCGTCGAAAGCGAAGATGGCGACGTCGATCTCCTCCATGACGGTGCGGAGCAAGGCGGTGGCCTCGAGGGCGCCGAGGCGCTGCTCCTGCAGGGTGCCGCTGAGCAAATTGATTTCGGCCAGTACGTCGCCCAAGGGCTCGTCACGGTTGGCACCGCGGGCGCGGGTCGAGAAGTCCCCCTCGCGCAGGGCCGTGAGCAGGTTGGCCATCGTCTGGAGCGGACGCACGACGCGCTCGCGCAGGGCGAGGGCGTAGCCGAGCCAGCAGCTGAAGATGACGAGCCCGAGAGTCCACTGCATCTTGGCGTCGGCCCCGGGCACGTACCACAGCAGGAGGACCATCGCGGTGATCACCGCCGGCAGGCCGCCGAGCAGCGCGTAGTAGAACACGCGCTGTTCGTGAGCCATGCGACGTTTGCGGGGAGATGCCATCAGGTTGAATCAGAATGGCCGCAAAAAGGCGCAAAAGGCGCAAAGAGATAATGGCCGGCGGATAAGACCAATGCCTCCCATGGGTCCTCTTTGCTCAACCGCCGGTGTCGCCTACAGCTTGTAACGCTCCAGCCGGCGGTAGAACGCGCTGCGGCTGAGGCCAAGTTCCTCCGCGGCCTTGCGGGCGTTGCCGTCGCAGCGGGCCAGGGTCTTCTTGATCAGGTAGGATTCGACCTCTTCGAGGCTCATGTCATCGAGGCGCGGGGCGGAGTGGCCGGCATTGAGACCGAGGTCGGGGGCGCGGACGACCTTGCCCTGCGTCATGAGCACACCGCGTTCGACGGCGTGGTCGAGCTCGCGGACGTTGCCCGGCCAGGCGTAATCCTTCATCGCCTCAACGGCGGCATCATCAAAGCCGGTGATGGCCTTGCGGTAGCGGGTGACGTGCTGCTTGAGGAAATGCTGGGCGAGCAGGGCGATGTCCTCGCGGCGCTCGCGCAGCGGCGGCAGGTGAATATGGATTGTGTTGAGCCGGAAGAGCAGGTCCTGGCGGAATTTGCCGGCCGTGACCTCGGCCTGAAGGTCGGAGTTGGTGGCGGAGATCAGGCGGACGTTGGCGCGGTAGGTGCGCGAGGAGCCGACGCGGTCGAACTCGCCGGTCTCGAGCGTGCGCAGGATCTTCGCCTGCTGGCTCATCGGGATATTGCCGATCTCGTCCATGAACAGCGTGCCGCCGTCGGCCAGCTCGAAGCGGCCCGCGCGGTCAGCCTTGGCGTCGGTGAAGGCCCCGCGGACGTGACCGAAGAGTTCGCTCTCGAACACGCCCTCGGGCAGGCCACCCATGTTGACGGAGATGAAAGCCTTGGCGGCGCGGACCGAGACGGCATGCAGGGCCTGCGCGACGACGCCCTTGCCGGTGCCGTTTTCACCGGTAATCAGGATGTTCGCGTCGGAGGGGCCGACACGGGAGATGATCTCCAGCACCGGGCGCATGGCGGCCGATTGGGCGATGAGGTTGGGACCGCCCTTGCCGCGGAGAATCTGGTTTTCCTGCTCTAGGCGGCGATAGGCGCGGACGGCGCCGGCGAGCTCGAGCTGGTTCTTGACGATGGAGACGAGCCGGGGATTGTCCCACGGCTTGGTGATGAAATCCTTGGCGCCGCGACGCATGGCCTCGACGGCGATCTCGACACTGGCCCAGGCGGTCATGACGACGACGGGGAGGGTCGGGTCGGCGGTCTGAAGCTTGGCGAGCAAGTCGAGACCTTCCTGGCCGGAGGTCGTGTCCCGGGTGTAGTTCAGGTCGATGATGGCGAGCGAGAAGTCGCGGGCCTCGATGGCCTTGATCACCGCGGCGGGCGACTTGACGGTGTCGATCTGGTAGCCTTCGCCCTTGAGGAGCAGGCGCAGGGCCTCGAGCACATCGGGTTGGTCGTCCGCGACTAGGATGCGGTGGGGCGCGGGGTCGTTGGCTGCCATTTAAGGAAGTGACAAGTGAGAGGGGACAAGTGTCAAGAGCGCGGGGCTTGCCGTAGGGGTGCTCGATGAGCGTCGCACCAGCTCAGGCAGCGTGATGATCGATCGTAGTAACCGGCGATGCAACCGCACGGAGCGGCGGACGGATGACGGCCGCGCGTGCCTTCAGGGAGGCGGTATTGCGCGAGTAGTCGAAGATCGCGAAGGCGACGAGGCCGATGGCGGTGAGGGCGGCGAGGGCGAGGTCGGCGGGAATACGGTTGCTGAGGGCGAGGAGGGCCACACCGGGAGCACCGGCGGCGATGAGAGCCGAGAGAATATTACGGGAGGTTTTCATGGCAGGTTGGAATGCCGGGCTATTTGCTTGCGCCATGCCAACCTCCGCGGGCACGAGTTAAGTACAGGACATGCAGGTAGATAAAAACTATGGGGCCAAGTTGCGGCTTGCTGGCCTGACACGGATTCAGCCGTCAACGGGAGGCGCGATTCCCGCGAATGGGACGCAGCGGCAATAAATCCGTTACTCGTAGCGCAGGGCCTCGATGGGATCGAGCTGCGCGGCCTTGCGCGCGGGATAGAAACCGAAGAAGACGCCGATGATCGTGCTGATGGCGACCGCGCCGCCGATGGCCAGCGTGGAAATTTGCACCGGCCAGCCGACAAATTTATTGACGAGTTCGGAGGAGACGATGCCGAGCACGATGCCGATGGCCCCGCCCAGGATGCTGAGGATGATCGCCTCGACCAGGAACTGGGTGAGCACATCGCGGCCGTGCGCGCCGACGGCGAGCCGGATGCCGATCTCGCGGGTGCGCTCCGTGACCGAGACGAGCATGATGTTCATGATGCCGATGCCGCCAACAATGAGCGAGATGATGGCCACGACCGTGAGGAGGAACGTCATGGTCTTGGTGGTGGCGGTGGCGGCCTCGGCGAGCTCCTGCTGGTTGCGTACCGTGAAGTCGGGGTCGCGGCCGTTGCGCCGTTGCTGGAGCAGATCGGTCACATCCTGCTGGATGCGCACCATCTGCCCCGCAGACTGGGCCTGGATCAGGATGGAATTCAGGTTGGGCCGGCGGGCGATGCGCTTGAGGTGGCTGGTGTAGGGGATAAGGACGACGTCGTCCTGGTCCTGGCCGAAGAAGTTGAAGCCCTTGGCGGCGAGCACGCCGGTCACTTTGAAGGGGATGTTGCGGATCCGGAGGCTCTGGCCGACGGGATCCGCATCCTGAAACAGCTGGGTGGCGACGGTCTTGCCGATGACGCACACCTTGGTGGCGTTCCGCACGTCGGCTTCGGTGAACATCTCGCCGTAGGAGATGGACCAGATGCGGATGTCGAGGTAGGAGATGTCCTCGCCGCGGATCATGGTGTTCCAGTTGAGGCCGTTGGCGAGCACTTGGTTCCGGTCGGTCAGCTCGGGACTGACGGCGACGACGCCGTCGATCTCGCGGGCAACGGCCATGGCATCCTCCACGGTGAGGGTGCTGGCGCTGCCGAAGCCGCCGCGCACGCCGCCGGTGGTGAAATTGCCCGGGAAGACGGAGATGATGTTCTGGCCGAGGCTGGCGATCGAGGCCTCGACCTGCGTCTTGGCGCCGTTGCCGATGCTGACGACGGCGATGACCGCAGCGATGCCGATGATGATGCCGAGGGCGGTGAGCACGGAGCGCATGGCGCTGCGGCGCAGCGCGCGCAGGGCGACCTTGATGATGTTGGCAAAGCGCATGAGATCAGGCGGTGAGTTTGGCCTCGGCCTCGGCGGCGAGGATCTTCTGCATCTCGGCGGTGGCAACCAGCCGGTCGGTCACGGCCGTATCGCTGACGAGCCGGCCGTCGCGCATGATGAGGTTGCGCTTGCAGTAGTGGGCGATGTCGAGCTCGTGGGTGACCATCACGATAGTGATGCCCTGCTCGTTGAGCTTTTGGAAGACGCCCATGATCTCGACGGAAGTCTTCGAGTCGAGGTTGCCGGTGGGTTCGTCGGCGAGGAGGATCTGGGGGTCGTTGATGAGGGCGCGGGCGATGGCCACGCGCTGCTGCTGGCCGCCGGAAAGCTGGCTGGGAAAATGGTCGGCACGCTTCGACAGGCCGACGATGTCGAGGCTGTGGTGGGCGCGGTCGCGGACCTCCTTGGACGAGAACCGCCGCCGGCCGTAGAGCATGGGGAGCTCGACATTCTCGAGGGCGGTGGTGCGGGAAAGCAGGTTGAAGCCCTGGAAGACGAAGCCGAGCTTCTGGTTGCGGAGATCGGCCAGCTGGTTGCGGTCGAGGCCGGACACGTCGGTGCCGCCGAGCAGGTAGCGGCCCTTGGTGGGACGGTCGAGGCAGCCGAGCAGGTTCATCAGGGTGGACTTGCCGGAGCCGCTGGCGCCCATGACGGCCACGAACTCCCCGGCCGCGATGTCGAGCGAGACCCCGCGCACGGCGTGCACCGGCACCTCGCCGGATTCGTAGATCTTGTGGATCTCCTGCAATTGGACGACGGCAGACATGACAGGCTTAGAACCGCCGCTGGCCGCCGAAGGGATTGTTGACCGGCGCCTGGGCTCCGCCGGCGGCGTTGGCGTTGCTCACCCCGGTGATGATGACGTCGCCCTCGTTCAGGCCGCCGACTACTTCAGAAAGTATGCCGTCGGTAATGCCGATCTTGACGCTGACGGTTTCGGGCGTGGCGGTCTTGCTGCCGCCGGGCAGCCGGTAGAGGGTGCGGGTGGTGACCGTGGCCTCGCCGGGAGCGGCAATGACCCCGCGTTCGATCAGAAGTTTGCGCAACTGCTCACGCTGCTCGGGCGTGGGCGGGCCGTTGCGGAAATCGATGCCGAGCTCGGTCGCAATCTCCCGGGCCTTCTGGCGCTGTTCGGGGGTGGCGTCGGGACCGAGGAAACCGCCGCCGCGGCCACCACCGCCTCCACCCCCGGCGAAGCCGCCACCGCCCGTACCACCGCCCTGCCGGCGCTCGCCACTGCCACCGCCGGGAGCAGTGGTCGCCGCCGGTGCCGGCGCGGGGCCAGCCGCTGCAGTGACTGCGGGGGCCGGGCCGGTCGCGACGGGAGCAGGCGCGGACACATCGGGCAGGCGGACGCGGAGGGCGGCATTGGGTACGCGCAGCGTGTTCTCGCGGCTGGCGACGACAATCGAGACATTGGCCGTCATGCCGGGGCGCAATTTGAGGTCCCGGTTGTCGACGGCGATGATGGTGTCGTAGGAGACGACGTTCTGCGTGGTCTTGGGGGCGTTGCGGACCTGGGTGACCAGGCCGCTGAAGGAGCGGCCGGGGAAGGCGTCCACGGTGAAGGTGACGGGCTGGGCCTCCACCACGGAGCCAACATCAGCCTCGGCGACGGCGGCGGTGATCTGCATCTTGGCGAGATCGTTGGCGATGGTGAAGAGCGTGGGGGCGTTGAGGCTGGCGGCGACGGTCTTGCCCTCCTCGGTCTGCTTGGAAATCACCATGCCGTCGATGGGCGAGCGGATGGTGCAGCGGTCGAGGTCGACGCGCGCATTCTCGACGGTGGCCTTGCTGGTCAGCAGCTGGGCCTCGGACTGGGCGAGCTGGGCGTCGGCCTGGTCAAGGTCCTGCTGGGTGACGAGGGATTTGGCGAAAAGCTCGTGCGTGCGCTCGGTGTTGAGGCGCTGGAGCTTGTTGGCTGCCTGCGTCGAGGCGAGGTTGGCCTCGGCCTGGCGGAGCTTCTGCTGGTAGGTGGCGGGGTCGATCTCGACGATGACCTGGTCCTTTTTGACCATGGTGTTGAAATCGGCGTGGAGCTTGACGATGAGCCCGGAAATCTGGCTGCCGACATCGACAGAGAGCACGGCGTCGAGCTGGCCGGTCGCCGTGACCACCTGCCGGACATTGCCGCGGGCGACGGTGGCGGTGTTGTAGGCCGGGGGTTGCTCGGTGGTGCGGGAGCGCTGGTAGTAATAGTAGCCGCCGCCAGCAGCAGCCAGGAGAACAAGCGAGAGGGTGATGGGAACGAGGCGGGAGGAAGCCATGGCGTGAAGGATTACTTAAAGTGGTGGCAGCGCTTCGCGCAACTCATACGACGGGTTGGAAAGTCATGATGTGGAGGGCGAACCGAGGCTGGCCGCCCACCAGACGCCATCCGCGCCATGAAGTTACCGCAGGCCGGCAGAAGCGGCGCCTAAAAAGTCCGGGTATAACTGGCGCCGCGCTCATCCTCAAAGGTGAGGGAATTGGCGGTGATCCCGGTGAGCTTGATGCCCATCTCGTGCTCGATGATGCTGCCGATGCGGTAGACGCGGTCGTTCATGAGCACCTTGCTGTCGGTGGCGGAGGCGCGGATGCCAGCGACGCGCAGGCTCTCGATGAAGTTGATGGCACGCGGCTCGAGCTTGAGGGGAGCCGCGGGTTTGACCGGCTCGGGCTTGGGCGGGACAGGTTCGGCCACCACGATGGGGGCAGGAGTGGGCGCCGGTTGCGGGGTATCCACCTTGGCCACGATGGGAGGTTCACTCTTAGCCGGGGCCTGGGTGACGGGCGCAGGAGCGGTGGTGGCGGGAAGAACCGGGGCGGTCGTGGCGACGACGATGGGAGTCGGCTTCGGCGGCTCGACCTTGGCCACGGCTTCAGGCGGCTTGGCCGCGGGGGTTTGGGCGATGATGGCCGGTTGCTGGGCCGGGATGGCGTCGGGTTTCCGGAGGATGAGCACGACCCCGCCGATGATCACGCCAACCAGCAGTGCCGCACCGATCCCGAAGCCGACCAGTCGGGTGGGAAAGCCGGAGGATTTACCCCGCCGGGCGATCTGCACGGCCGGTTCACCTCCGACGGAAGGCATGGCAGAAAGGGGTTGGACTTCCGCGCCCCGCTGTTTCTGGGCTTTCTTCAGGGCTTCGTTGATGAGGCTCATGGGCTCAGTCGGTTAGGCGGGCAAGATCCCGGGTGGCGCGACGCGCATCCCAGTAATTGACCTCGTCGGAATCCCGGATGAATGACGACAACAGGGCCTTGTCGCAAAGATTATTAATGATGCGCGGGATGCCCCGGCTGGTCTTGAACAGGTGGCGCAGGGCCCAAGGGGTGAAATAGGGCCGGCCCATGCCGCCGGAGACGGTGAGGCGATGCTGGATGTAGCGGTCCATCTCCTCGCGGGTGAAGGGCCGGAGCTCATAGTGGACGAGGATGCGCTGGCGGAGCTGGCGCAGTTCCTCGGCGGCGAGGCGGTCCTTCAGCTCGGTCTGGCCCATGAGCACGATCTGGAGCAGCTTGTGCTTGTCGGTTTCGAGGTTGGAGAGGAGGCGCACCTGTTCGAAGACCTCGAAGGAAAGATTCTGCGCCTCATCGATGATCAGGACGATCTCGCGGCCCTGGGCGATCCGATCGAGGAGGAGCTTGTTCATGAGCCCGACCAGGTCGTTCTGGCTCTGGGCGGCCGTGGGGGGCTCGCCGAGCTCGGTCAGGATGGCCTCGAGCATCTGCGTCTCGTTGACGCGCGGGTTGAGCACCAGGGCGGAGTCGTAGTGCGCGGGGTCGAGCTCGTTCATGAATTTCCGGCAGAGCGTGGTCTTGCCGCAACCGACCTCGCCAATGAGCACGATGAAGCCCTTTTTCTCGGTTACGCCGTAACGCAGATGCTGCAAAGCCTCCAAATGGGTGGTGCTCAGGTAGAGAAACTTCGGGTCCGGGGTGATGTGAAACGGCATCTCCGTGAATCCGTAGTAGCTTTGATACATCGTCAGGCAAGTATTTGCGCCGCATGGGAAAAAGCACGCCAAAACCGCGTCAACAGGCTTTGAAAAACATTGCCTGAGCCCCGGGCCGCACCTTTATCTGAACCTCTTTCTACCGGTGAACTACGGCAAGCTGATCCAGGGATTATTCGCGGTGCTGTTCACGGCCATCACACTGTGGGCCGTGGCTTTTTTTGTGCAGATGCACCGTGATCTCAAGGCGCTGCGGGCGCAGCAGGCCGCGAACCAGCGCCAGCTCGCCGAGGCCGAGGCCCGGCTGAAGCAGCAGGAGAAATACCTCGACCGCCTCCGACATGACCCGGTGCTGGTCGAGCAGCTCATCCGGCAGAAGCTGGGCTACGCCAAGGGCGAGGAGTTTATTTTCCGATTCGAGGAAGAAAAAAAATGAATTTCGACCAACTGATCACGAACTATCGCGCCGCCGGCCAGGGGCAGGTCTTTGCCCATTGGGCGGCGCTTTCGGCGCCCGAACGCACCGAACTCGCGGCGCAGGCGGCCGAGATCGATCTCGTCGAAGTCGACCGGCTGAACCGCACCCTGGTCTTCAAGGCCAGCGGCGGGGGCGCGAACCTGGACGGGCTGGCGCCGGCGCCGTGCACGCGGTTGCCGGCCAACGGCGGCGACGCGGGCGAGTGGGCGAAGGCCAAGGCCGCGGGCGAGGCGGCGCTGCGGGCCGGTCGAGTTGCGGCGTTCACCGTCGCGGGCGGGCAGGGGACCCGGCTGGGCTACGACGGACCCAAGGGAACCTTCGCGGTCACGCCGCTCAAGCAGAAGCCACTCTTTCAGGTTTTCGCCGAGAAAATCAAGGCGGCGGGCCAGCGTTACGGTCGGCCGTTGCACTGGTTCATCATGACCAGCCACGCGAACCACGCGCAGACGGAGGAGTTCTTCGCGGCGAACGGGTATTTCGGCCTGGACCAGGGCCGCGTGCATTTTTTCCGCCAAGGCCGGATGCCGGCGGTGAGTTACGAGGGCAAGATCCTGCTCGAGACCAGGTCCTCGCTCGCCCTCAGTCCCGACGGCCATGGCGGCTCGCTTCGCGCGCTGCACCGCAGCGGGGCGCTGGACCTGATGAAGAGCGAGGGCGTGGACACGCTGAGTTACTTCCAGGTGGACAATCCCCTGGTGCGCTGCGTGGACGCGGCGTTCATCGGCTTCCATCTTGGCGCCGGGTCCGAGATGTCGAGCAAGATGGTGCCCAAGGCCTACCCGGAGGAGAAAGTCGGGCATTTCTGCCTGCAGGACGGCAAGATCGTCGTCGTCGAATACAGCGACATGCCGATCTCCATGCAGCGCGAGACGAAGGCCGACGGTTCGCTCCGCTACAGCGCGGGCAGCATCGCGATCCATGTCATCGACCGGGAGTTTGCCCGGCGGATGGCGACGGGGGACGGCGGCGCGGCGCTGCCGTTTCACCGGGCGGACAAGAAGATCGCGACCATCGATGCCGCGGGCCGGGCGGTCAAACCGGAGACGGCCAACGGCGTGAAGTTCGAGATGTTTGTCTTCGATGCCCTGCCTTTCGCCCGCAACTCCGTGGTGATCGAGACGGCCCGGGCCGATGACTTCAGCCCGGTCAAGAACGCCGAAGGTCTCGACTCGCCCCGGACCTCCACCGACGACCAGCTCCGCCAGTTCGCCCGCTGGCTCAAGGGCGCCGGGGCGGCGGTGGACACCGATGCCACCGGCCGGCCGAAAATCACCGTGGAAATTTCCCCGCTCTTCGGCTATGACGCCGAGACGTTCACCGAGCGCTGGCAAGCCCTCTCCCCCCGGCCGGCCGTGACGGACGGTCTCTACCTCGCCTAACCCATGAGTCTCCCCGAAAAAATCGCCCAAGCGGCCAAGGATGGCAAACTGCTGCCCGGCGCCGTCGTGAACCTCAACGCCTGGCTGCAGGCCGGCTTGCCCGACTGGGCGCAGCAAAGCCTCGCCGAGCTGGTCGAGCGCGGGGAGTGGAGCGAGCTCAATGACCGCTTCTTCCGCTACCTGGAGTTTGGCACCGGCGGCATGCGCGGTCGTACCATCGGCGCGAAGGCGGCGGCGGCCGAGACCGGCACGATCAACCCGCAGGGCTCACCCGAGCACGCCAACGTTGGCAGCAACCTGCTCAACGATTTCACGCTGCTGCGCGCGGTCATCGGCCTGCATCGCTATGTGGCGAAGTATCTCGTCACGGAGAAAAGCGTGGCGAAACCGAAGATCGTCATCGCGCACGACGTGCGGCATTTCTCCCGGCACTTCTGCGAGCTGGCCGCCTCGACGTGGGTGCGGCTCGGCGGCGAGGCCCTGATCTTTGACGGCCCGCGCTCGACGCCCCAGCTCAGCTTCTCCGTGCGGCACTTTCAGGCCCACACCGGAGTGGTCATCACGGCCAGCCACAATCCGCCACACGACAACGGCTTCAAGGCCTACTTTGTGGACGGCGCGCAGGTCACGCCGCCGCACGACAAGGGCATCATCACCGAGGTGGACAAGGTCTCACTCGCCGAGGTGAAGCAGCACCTGGCCAAGAGTCCTGCCGGAGTCACCCTCCTGGGCCGCCAGGCGGATGACGACTATCTCGCGGTGGCGGCGCAGGCCGTGATCGATGCGGACCTGCTGCGGAAATCCCGGCTGCAGGTGGTCTATACGAACATCCACGGGGTCGGTGGCGTCTCGACCATGCCGGCCCTCAAGAGCGCGGGTGTGCAGGTGACGCAGGTGCCGGAGCAGGCGGCCTGCGACGCTCGCTTCCCGACGGTAAAGTCGCCGAATCCGGAAAACGCCGAGGCGCTGGCGCTGGGCGTTGCGCTGGCGGACAAGGAGGGCATCGACGTTGTCATGGCCACCGATCCCGACAGCGACCGGGTGGGGGTCGCCGTGCGCAACCGTGCCGGGAAGATGGAACTGCTCACGGGCAACCAGGTGGGCGCGCTGCTGGCCGACTACCGCATCGGCAAGTACAAGGAGCTCGGTTGGATTCCCAAGGACGGCACGCCGGCGGCGTGCCTCGTGAAGACTTTTGTAACGACGCCGTTGCAGGACGCCATCGGCAAGGGCCACGGCGTGAAGGTCATCAATACGCTCACGGGCTTCAAATGGATCGCCGGCAAGATGCGCGGCTATGAGGAGAAGCTGGTGAAGGCGATGGGTCCGGGTTTCAACTACGACGCCACGCCGTTCCGCGAGCGGGCCGCCCTGCTGCAGAAGCACAGCACCTTCTACCTGTTCGGCACCGAGGAGAGCTACGGTTACCTGCCGAATGACTCGCTGCGCGACAAGGACGGCAACTCGGCCTGCCTGATGTTTGCCGAGCTTTGCGCCTGGGTGAAATCCCGCGGCCTGACGGTGCCGGAGTATCTCGACGAGATCTACCTGCGCTACGGGTTCTTCCTCGAGGGCGTGATCAACATCTACTACGAGGGCGCCACCGGGGCGGCCAAGATCAAGCGCATCCTCGACACTTACCGCACGAGCCCGCCGGCGGCCTTTGGCGACACGAAGGTCACGCGCTTCCAGGATTTCGGCCGGGAGAAATTCTTCGACGCGGACAACGAGCAGATTCCTGCGCAGGATCTCTATCTCGTCACCCTCGCCAACGGCTACTCTTTCGCCGCACGCGGCAGCGGCACCGAGCCGAAGATGAAATTCTACCTCTTCGCCTCGGAGCCGGTGAAGTCCGCCGCGGAGCTGCCGGCGGCCAAGGCGAAGACCAAGGCCACGCTCGACGCCCTCAAGGCGCTGATCGAGGCCGACGCGCGCAAACGGGCGGACCCGCCTTCGCCGTAGGCTTCGGCGAGGCAAGGGCGTGGTCCGATTACTTCGGCGAGGATTCCTCCGCCGGTTTTTCCGGTTCGGGCTTCGTGCGGGGGGTGAGATGGTCGGCTTCGCCCAGCACCTGGATATCGCCGAAGTTTACCTTACCACCGAAGAGCGCGCTGGCGTTGAGCGACACGGGCTTGGCCGTCTCCCGGCCGAGATTGAAGGCGGCTGCCGTGACCATCAGGGGCATGGCCTTGGCCATGGAGAGACCGGTGGCGGGACAGGCAAAGCGGGTTTCCCAGAGCATCGTGGGCTTGGGGTTGTCCAGTGCGTCGAGAGTGAAGGAACGCACCGCGCCCAGGAAGAGGTCGCTCTCGGCGACATCCCAGACCTTGCCGGCGATGCCGGTGCGGATGAGCCCGCGCAGGAGCACGCGTTGATCGACAAAGCCGCCATACTGGATCTGCTCCCACATGAGGTTGAGCTTGTCGCCACCGAGGAAGCCGAGGGCGGGCCGGTCCTTGCCGCCCTCCATCATGCCCCAGCTGAACACGAGCAGCTGTTCGGGGGGATGCTGCTCATCAGCCACCAGATAGCCCTGGGTCTTCATGGCCTTCAGCATCCATTGCAGCACCGCCTTGTTGGAGGGAATGGTCTCGCCGGCCCAGGTGCGTTCGCCTTCGTAGGTAATGTAGCCGAAGTAAAGCAGCTTGAAGTAGACGGGCTTGGCGGGGGTGGCGGGCGCGTAGGCCTTGCCCGCCTCGGACACGTCCGTGACGGTGATGACGTCGACGTCCTTGTGCAGGAACTTGCTCATCGCGTCCTGAAAACCGGTCTGGGCGACCGCCGGGCCGACGAGCAGCAGGAGCGCGAGGGCGGCGCTGGCAAGGCGGGTGGGCGGCAGGGCGGAGGAGCGCAGGGATGGCATGTGCGGCCAGTGAAACGACTCTCGGGGAAAAGGCAAAGCCCGGACTTTCGCCGACCGGGAGCAGGCGACGATCAAAGGCCCAGCACAAAGAGCCGGCTCTCCTCCGGGTAGCCGGGCAGGGGAATCAGCCCCTCGAACTTGAAACCGAGTTTTTGCAGCAGGCGGATGGAGGCGGGATTCTCCTGCGCGGTCACGGCGAAGAGGGGGCCGAGTTGGAGTACTTTGCGGGCATGGACGAGGACGGCGGCGGCGGCTTCGTGGGCATAGCCGCGGCTGCCGAAACGGGCGAGGAGGGCGTAGCCGAGGTCGGGGTAGTCCAGCGCGTCGCGTTTCAACAGGCCGCACATGCCGACCGGCGTGTCGTCCGCCTGCAACGCGACGCGCCAGAGGCCGAAGCCATGCTTCGCGTAGCTGGCGAGCGGGCCTTCCCGGAGATATTTTTCGGCGCCAGCGAGGTCCCGCGCGCCCTTGTCGCCGATGAACTGGATGAAGGCCGGCTCGTTCAGGAGCTCCAAAACGAAGTTTGTATCCGCGAGCGTCAGCTCACGGATGGTGAGACGCTCGGTGCGCAGGATTTCCATGACGGCTCGGCGGGACGCCTCGCCCTACCTTAGACCAGCAGCAGCGCGGGCTTCTCGAGCAGGTCCTTGAGGGCGCCGAGATACTGGGCGCCGACAGCGCCGTCGAACACGCGGTGGTCGCAGCTGAGCGTCACGGTCATCGTCTGGCCGGCGACGACTTGGCCGTTCTTCACCACGGGCTTGGCGACCGTGGTGCCGACGGCGAGGATGGCGGAATTCGGCGGGTTGATGATCGCCGTGAACTTCGGGATGCCCATCATGCCAAGGTTGGAGACGCAGAAGGTGCCGCCGGTGTAGTCGTTCGGGGCGAGCTTCTTGTCCTTGGCCTTCTTGCCGAGGGCCTTGGCCTCGGTGCTGATCTGGAAGACACTCTTCAGGTGGCAGTCGCGGACGACCGGAGTGATGAGGCCGTCCTCGAGCGCGACGGCGAAGGCGACGTGCGCGGCGCCGTGGTAGCGGATGGCAGTGCCTTCCCAGGAGCTGTTGACCGCGGGCACGCGGCGCAGGGCCTCGGCGGAGGCCTTGAGGATGAAGTCGTTGACGGAGAGCTTCACCCCGTCCTTCTCGAGGCCGGTGTTGAGCTGGGCGCGGACGGCGAGCAGCGGCTCGGCGTCGATCTCGATGTCGAGGTAGATGTAGGGGATGGTCGTCGTGGACTCGACCATGCGCTTGGCGATGACGCCGCGCATCGTAGAAACGGGGACGGTGCGTTCTTCTTGGACCGGGCCTTTCGAGAGACCTGAAACCTGAGGGCTGAAACCTGAGGGTTTGGCCGCCTGGGCGGCAGACTTGAGCAGCGCGGGGTTTGCCGCGGCGGCGAGGACGTCGGCCTTGACGATGCGGCCGTGGGGACCGGTACCGGTGAGGCGCGAGGCGTCGATGCTTTGCTGGGAGGCGATTTTCTTAGCCAGGGGGGAAATTTTGAGGCGACCCTCCTTCGCTGAAGCTTCGGAGGGCGCGTCCTGTGGCTTTGCCACAGGCGCGGCGGGGGCGGCAGCGGGAGGAGGAGTCGGTGCCGGCGCAGGAGCTGCCGGTGCAGGGGTCGCCGCGGGGGCGGGAGCAGCGGCGGGCGCCGGCGCTTCGGCTTTGGGGGCGTCGCCCTTGGGGGCGGGAGCGGCGGGGGCGGCCGGGGCGGCTTCACCGGCTTTGCCGACAGCGCAAAGGGGCGCGCCGATGGCGACTTGCGCGCCGGCGGCGGCGTAGATCTTAATCAGCGTGCCGGTGAAGAAGGACTCGAGCTCCATCGTCGCCTTGTCGGTTTCGACCTCGGCGAGCATGTCGCCGGACTTCACGGCGTCGCCTTCCTTTTTGAGCCACTTGACCAGCGTGCCCACCGTCATGGTGTCGCTGAGTTTCGGCATTTCGATGATGTCGGCCATGGGAGGAGGAATTAGTAGTGAGTAGCGAGTAGCGGGTAGTGAGTAGGATGACTTGCGGATGAAGTGGAAGTGGGGTGGGTCTTTCGGAGTGTGATGCTCGTTACTCGCTACCCGCTCTCACTACTTCAGGACAGCCAGCGCGGACTGGTAGATGCGTTCGACGGTGGGGAGCTGGAGTTTCTCGACGGGCATGGAGTAGATGGCCGGGGAGTCGACGGAGTTCACCCGCATGACCGGGGCGTCGAGGTAGTCGAAGGCCTTTTCCTGGATGAGGCAGGCCACCATGGCGCCGACGGAGCAGAAGGGCTTGGATTCCTCGACGTAGAGGACGCGGTTGGTTTTCCGCACGGAAGCGAGGATCGTCTCCTCGTCGAGCGGGCGGATGGAGCGGAGGTCGATGACCTCGGCGTTGACGTTGTGCTTCTCCTTGAGGAGGTCGGCGGATTTGAGGGCCATCTGGATGGCGCGACCGTGGCCGATGATGGAGAGATCGGTGCCCTCGCGCATGACCTTGGCCAGGCCGAGCGGGATGAGGACCTCGCCGTCGGGCACCTCGCCGGTCTCACCGTAGAGGAGGGTGTTTTCAAGGAATATGACGGGGTCGTTGTCGCGGATGGCGGACTTGAGCAGACCCTTGGCGTCAGCGGGGGTGGAGGGGACGACGACCTTGACGCCGGGGTGGTAGGCGGCGATCGACTCCGGCGTGTGCGAGTGCGTGGCGCCGACGTTGGTGCCGCCGTTGGCGGGGCCGCGGAGGACGATCGGACAATTGATCAGGCCACCCGACATGTAGCGGACGTTGGCGGCGTTGTTGAAGATCTGGTCGAAGGCGACCGAGTAGAAGCTGAAGAACATCAGCTCCATGACGGGGCGCATGCCGAGCATCGAGGCGCCGAGGCCCATGCCGATGAAACCGGCCTCGCTGATCGGGGTGTCGACGATGCGCTTCGGGCCATACTTGGCCAGAAGGCCTTCGGTGATCTTGTAGGCGCCGTTGAACTGGGCGACTTCCTCGCCCATGATGACGACGTTCGGATCGCGGTCGAGTTCCTCGGCCATGGCGTGGCGGAGAGCTTCGCGGTAGGTGATTAGAGCCATGTGAAAGTGAGAGTGAAAGTGAAGGGGAGGGAGGGACGGGACGGCCGGGCGGCTCAGTTGAAGAAGAGCGTACCCTGGGATTTACGGTCGGCGGGATTATCGGCCTCCCAATAGACGTCTTTCTGGAGGTCATCGACGGTCGGGAAGGGGCTGGCCTCGGCGAACTGGGCGGAGGTCTCGGCCTCGGCGCGGGCGGCCTCGTCGATCTTGGCGATGATCTCGTCGGTCAGGACCTTTTCGGCGAGGAGCGCGTTCTGGCAGAACATGAGCGGGTCCTTGGTGGCCTTGTATTCCTCGATCTCCTCCTTGCCGCGGTAGGTGGTGTCGGGATCGGCGACGGAGTGGCCGCGGTAACGGTAGGTGCGGATCTCGAGGACGCTGGGAAGGTGCTTGTCGCGGGCGAGCTTGAGGGCGCGGTCGACCTTGTCGCGGACCTCAAGGACATCGTGGCCGTTCTCGATGATGTCCCAATTCATGCCGTAGCCCTCGGCGCGCTGGGCGAGGCTCGGGCCGGCGGAGGAGCGCTCCTGCGAGGTGCCCATCGAATAGCCGTTGTTCTCGACGATGAAGACGACCGGCAGGGACATGAGGGCCGCGAGATTGTAGGACTCGTGGACCGCGCCCTGGTTGACGGCGCCGTCGCCCATGAACGTCATGCAGGCGCCCTTGCGGCCCTGGTACTTGAGGGCGTAGGCGAGGCCGGTGCCGAGCGGCACCTGGCCGCCGACAATGCCGTGGCCGCCCCAGAAATTGCGGGAGGGGTCGAAATAGTGCATCGAGCCGCCCTTGCCCTTGGAGCAGCCGGTGTATTTGCCGTAGTTTTCGGCCATCATCTCGTTCATGCCCATGCCGACGGCGAGGCCGTGGCCATGGTCGCGATAGGCGGTGATGATATGGTCGTCGTCGCCCATGACGGAGACGCAACCGATGGCGACCGATTCTTGGCCGATGTAGAGGTGGAGGAAGCCGCCGATCTTGCCCGCCTGGTAGCTGCGCAGGCAGCGCTCCTCGAAGCGGCGGATGCGCACCATGTCCCGGTAAAGGGCGATCAATTCGTCGTGGCCGAGCTTGGCGTTGATGTGCGCCGTGCGGGCGTTGTAGCCGGCGTCGTCGGCTTTCTTGGGCGAGGGTGATTTCTTGCTCACAGGGATTGTTTTGAGTTCAAAGTAATATCGAGGCGATATACTTCCGTCTTTCAGGGAAAGCCCGGCAATGACAAGCGAAGATTTGGTCGGGGCGAATTTGCCCTCTATGCTTCAGCCGGTCGGGGTAATCTGTTCGACCGTGATTTTGATGGGGGAGACTGAACAATCGGCCCTTAAGGACACAAAACGGTCGCGATAACGGTCGAAAATGGGCCAAAGGGCGGCTTGGTCGGTCTCGGGGATGGCCAGGCCCTTGATCGCCTCGCGCGACCAGAAGGCGAATTTTCCCTCCGCGATGTCGGGCGGGAGGCGGTCGATGGGCGTCTTGCAGCGGAACAGGAACATCAGCCAGTGCGTCTCACCCTGGTAGGCCTTCTCGGCGATCATCGCGAACAGATGCATGTCCTCCTCCCGCACCACCAGGCCGGTCTCTTCGGCCGTCTCGCGCACCGCGCACTGCAGCGGCGACTCGCCGGTGGCCATCTCGAGCTTGCCGCCGATGGGCGTCCACACGCCGAGGTTGGGCTGCTTGGCGCGCAGCATGAGGAGCTGCTCGCCGGCGTGGTTCTCGATAAAGACGAGGACGCTGATCTTGTAGGGCAGGGCGGGGGACATCGGTGGGCCCGAGCGTGAAACATGCCGGCATCCGGGCAAACAAATCCTCCGCGATTAATCCGCTTTGACCCGGGCGGTTCGGGGGGGCAGTTACGGGTCATGCGATTCCGGATGGCATGCGCGGTATTATGGCTGGGGCTGGTGGCCGCCCTGCCCGCGGCCAAGCCGATGAAATGGGAGAGCCTAATGCTGATGAAGGCGGCGGCGGAGAAGGGCGATCCAGAGGCCCAGTTTCTCATCGGCCTGCAATACAAGGTCGGCGACGGCTTGAAGCGCGACCGGGCCGAGGCGATCAAGTGGCTGCGCAAGGCGGCGGAGTCGGGTCATGCCGAGGCGCAATATGCCCTGGGCGAACTCTATGCCGTTTCCGAGTCCGCGGACGTGCCAGCCGATCCGGCCGAGGCGGAGAAATGGCTGCGCAAGGCGGCGGAACAGGGCAATCCCGACGCCCTGTCCCGATTGGCCAAGGATCCGGTGAAAAGCCAAGCCCCCGATCAACCCGCCCAGTCCCGGCAGATGGACGAGGATCCCGCCGAGACGGTTCGCTGGAGTCTGTTGTTGTCCGGCCTGCGCGGGGCCGACGCGTATGCGGTCCGCGGCCTGATGCTGGAGAACGGTCTCGCTGTGAACCGCGACTATGTGGCCGCCGCCGAGAGTTACCGCAAGGCGGCTGGTTACGGACATGCGCTCGCGCAATACCGGCTGGCGTTGATGTATGCGGAGGGCCGGGGCGTGGCCAAGGATGGGGAGGAGTTTCGCTTGTGGTTGAACCGGGCGGCGACCAATGGTTCGGCCGAGGCGACCGACCTGCTCGCCAAGCTCAAGGTGCTCCAGGAGCAGACTGAAGCAGCTGCGAAGGTTGGGCAGAAGCACCCAGCCGAGACCGACAAAAAGTAACCCATCGCGCTGAGGGAGAATTTTCCGTGACCTTTGAAAGGGGCGGTTAGTTAATCATGCCACGGGCCGCATCACATGCCGCCCGTTTTTTCATCGCCTGACCTGATCGTGCTCGATTGCGGCGCCAGTCGCACGATGCTCGGGGTTTTCAACGTGCAGGGCGGCCGGTTGCATTGCACGCATTGCGCTTCAGAGCCATTTCCGGCTCCGACCACCGGCAGCGATAGTTGGCTGGAGAATACGACGACAGCGCTGCGCGCTCTGAATGCCGGCGGCCAGTGGACCGGACCAGCAGTGCTTGTGCTACCGGCCCACCTCAGTCTCACAAAGCAGATCAAAACCCCACGCGTCGACCCGGCGAAGCGTGAAAGGGTTACCTGTTCACCTTGGCGGTAACGCTCTGCCTCGTGCTCGTTCTCACCGAGGCATGGTTGCTGCAACAGTCGCGTCAATCAGCCGCTCGTGCCCTGTCGGCCATGAGCCGGAAGAAACAGGACGGAGACTGGCTGGCGCACCAGTCACCGGCCCTGAGTCCGGAAAACGAGATTGCGATCGCGGCCGACGTGACTGCGGCCGGCAGGCTGCTGGCCGAGCTGAGCCAGGCGTTGCAGGGAAGGGACGCGGATCTGTTCGATACACCACCTCCGGCCAAGTCGATTGATGCGTTCTTCGCGCTGGCCAATTTCACCGAGAAGCTCCGCGTCCGGGCCGCGCAGGCGCAATTGCCGTTAAAGGCGGACGAGCGTTTCGGCTTCGCCACCCACGCCCATGAAGGGCCGGTGGCGGAGCACATCGCCTTCGTTCACCGCCAGCAGCTCGCCACGCAGTATCTGGTTGAGACGCTGATCGAGGCTCGTCCGCTGGCCTTGCTGTCCGTGCGGCGCGAGCGCCCGGCCGGCGACAGAGTACGGGAGCAGGCGGAAGATTTCTTCGAGCTGGACCGGTCGCTGTCGCTGCGGCAACCGGGTCAGGTGGAGGGCGAGGCTTTTCGGTTGGACTTCACCGGGCGAACCGAAGCGCTGCGCAATTTCCTGAACAGTCTCGCCGAGTTCCGCCAGCCGATCGTGGTACGCAGTGTGGAGGTGGAGCCGCTGGCCGCGGCGGTCGTCCCCGGATCGCCGGGGCCCATCGTCACGCAGAGTCTGTCAAAGTTTGCCGTCACGGTGGAGTTTGCCCGGCGACCATCAACCCTGTGATTGCCCATGCGCCAGCTGATCAAGGCTGCTTACGACAAACTGCTGCTCGCGCTGGCGGTGGGGGCCGTTGTGTTGAGTGGAGGCTGGCTTTGGCGCCAGCAGGCCGAAGTTCGGGGTTTGCAGGGCGAGATGATCGGTCCGATCCTGTCTGATCCGACCTATACTGCGTCGGAGTGGCGGGTGTCTGCGCGGCCGGTGGCGCCATGGCCGAAAGCGTCCGCGCAATCCCAAGGCGGTGGCTGGCTCTACGAGGTTTTCACCCCGCCGGTCATCTACTACAACACGGTGGCCCGGTCATTTTCCGTCACGCCGCCCTATATCCAGTCGGAGCCGGGCGGTAGAGGGTTCGGACTGGAGCTACTGGCGGTGCAGCTCGAGCCGTACCGGTTGCAGCTCCTCGGGTATTTCGGTGCGCCGGGTGATTATCTCGCCGCCTTCGTCAGCTCTCGTTCACCCGAGACGCTGCTTGCGCGCGAAGGCCGTCGCTTCGACCAGCTGGGCCTGACCTTGAAAAGTTTCGATGTGCGCAAAGTCACCATCGAGGGTAGCGAGACGGGACCGGTTTACGATGTTGCCGCCCTCGCAGTGCTGCAGGACGAGCAAACTGGCACCGAGGTCGTGCTCGACAGCCGGGTCCGCAAGCTCACCGACACGCCGCTGGCGGTATTCAAACTTCCCCGTGCAACGGGCCAGTCGAGCGAGCTGCACGAAGGCGACACGTTTGCTGACGACAATGCCACCTACCGCATTGAACGCATCCAGCTCAATCCACCCGAGGTCGTCGTTGCCCGGACCGTACCCGGTCTGCCGGTGCCCGAGAGGCAGGTGTTGCGCCCGGTGGCCCAAGTCGCCGGCAAGTCCCTCAAGCCCGATCCATTTGTCGCGCAACCCGCGCAGGGTGTGGCCGCCACTGGCCGGTAATTGCAGCCGAATGAGACTTCACTGCATTCTCGCTTTGGCTTTTGGGCTGACTTCGTTTTCGGCGTTGGCCGGCGGCGAGGCCGCCAAGCCCGAGGGTAAGGGTGAACGCGCTGTCACGGGGACGCAGATGATGAACGAAGTGGACCAGGCTTGGCGGCGGGCGAATGCCGTGGCCGACCAGCCGCTGGTGCCAGCGGCTGCCACTGGGTCTGCCTCTTTCCTCGATAAGCTCAACGTGATCATGCTTCCGAGTGTGAATTTCAGCGGTATGGAGCTAAGCCGCGTGGTGAACACCCTGAGTGTGATCTCGCAGGAGTTTGACCAGACTGGTCGTCCGCCCAAGGGCGTGAACATTGTCCTGCTCGATCAGGCCAACACCAATCCTGTCGTCAATATCACCCTGCGCAACCTGTCGTTGAAGCGCGTACTCGATTTTATCACCAACTCGGTGGGTTACCAGTACGAGGTGCAGGCTGATGCGGTTGTCGTCCAGCCTGGGGGTGGGCTGGCGGCGCTCGAAACCCAGTTTTTTCCCGTGTCGCGCTCGGCGGTGCTGCGTATGACCGGCAAGGCGGCGGCGCAGAACAACGGCACGGCGGCGCCGGCGGTCATGGTGGAGAGTGAAGGGCAGGCCATCCGCGGTTTCCTGCAACTGGCGGGGGTCAGCTTCGACGGCGTTGCAGGCAGTACGCTGGCCTTTGACGGTTCGCAGCTCATCGCCACCCAGACGCCGCGCAACCTTGATCGCATCCGCACTATCCTGGCCCGCTACAACGCCGTGCGGCAGGTGGAGATCGAGGCCAAGTTCATGGAAGTGCAGCAAGGCGCACTGGAGGAACTCGGCGTGCAATGGAACATCACCAGCCGGCCCACCGCGCCAACGCAGGGTTTTTATACAACGGGCAACGGCATCAACCGGACCTTGGCCGAGGCCTTCAGGAATGCCACCACCTCGCAGCAGATTTCCATCTCCGGAGAGGGCCAGCCCGAGGGCGGCTTGAACCTGCCGGTGAATCCCCCGGCGATACCCGGCGGCGTGATGTTGGGTTCGTCGGCCGCGCCGTTGGCCAACCTCACGGCGACCATCGGCGATTATGATGTGAATGCCATCGTGCGTGCCCTCTCGCAGAAAAGTGGCACCGAACTGCTCAGCGCGCCCAAGCTCACCGTGCTCTCGGGCAACCCGGCGACCATCACGATCGCGCAGGAACTGCGCTATCCGCAAAGTTACGGGCAGATCCAGAGCCAGGTGGGCACGGGCACCGTGACGGGTGGGAGCTCGGCCGGGGTGTCGATTACCTCCGGCACGCCGCAGGAATTCACCACGCGCAATGTCGGGGTCGAACTCAAAGTCACGCCGACGGTGGAGGAGGACGATTACAGCGTCAGCCTGGACCTGAACCCGAAGGTTACCGAGTTTGAGGGCTTCGTGGAATATGGCGGACCGAGCGTCGCCATTTCGGGTGGCACGACGGTCACGGTGCCACCGGGCTTCTATCAGCCGATCTTTGCCGTGCGCGAAGTGACAACCAAGGTCACGATTTGGGACGGGGCCACGCTCATCATGGGAGGCTTGACCCGCGAGGATGTGAAGAAGGTCCACGACAAGATCCCGGTCTTGGGCAGCATCCCCGGCATCGGCCGCTTGTTTCGCAGCAAGGGCGAGAGCACCCAGAAGCGGAATCTTCTCATCTTTGTCACAGCCAACCTGGTCAATCCCGGCGGCGCGTTGAAGAAGCAGGCGGCGAGTGGCGGCACTCCAGACCCGTTGTACCAGAACCCGGCGATCGTGCCGCCCTCCGGCCCGGCATCACTCAAATAGTCAGTCGAGTATCTGAGCGATGGGGATGCTCGTCGTTAAATCCCGATCTCCCTCTGGTAACTGCGGATGATCGAGGCGAAGTCTTCGTCCCGCTTGAAACCCAGTGCCAGGGCCCGCGAGGCGTCGATGCGCGCGGGCCAGGTCATCACAATGCGTTCCACCACCTCGTCCCGGTCGAAACGGATTCGCGCGGTCACCTCGGGTCCCGCAATTTGCTCCAGGGTGTCGATCATCTCACCGATCGTGATCGCCAGGTTGGGCAGGTTGAGCGTCCGGCTCGTCCCGAGCGCTGCCGCCGGGACAAGGTGGGCATGCAGCAGGTTCTCCACCACGGTTGCGGGGGAGGACAGCACCACCAGCACCTCGCGGCCGACGGGGCAGGAGGCCGGCTGGCCGTTCAACGGCTCGCGGATGATCCCGCTGACGAAGGAGGACGCCGCCCGGTTCGGTTTGCCCGCGCGCACGGCAATCGTGGGCAGCCGGAGCGCCCGGCCATCGACGAAGCCCTTGCGGCTGTAGTCGTTCACCAATAATTCGCCCGCCGCCTTTTGCATGCCATAGGAGGAGCGCGGATAAACGGCGGTCTGTTCCGTCATGACGTCCGCCGGGTCGCCTCCATAAACCGCCAGGGAACTGGCGAAGATGAATTTGGGCGGAGCCGGCAGCCCCCGGCAGAGCTCCAGCAAGGACTGAGTGGCCGCGAGGTTGACCTTCATCCCCAAGTCGAACTCGGCCTCGGCCTGTCCACTCACAATCGCGGCGAGGTGATAGATCACGGCCGTGTCCGGCGTCACCAGCTGCCGGACCTGTGCAGGGTCGGCGATATCGCACGCGACGGATTGCGCGCGGGGATCGGCCGCGAAGGCGTCGGTCGTGACGCAATCGGCCAGCACGAGGCTGAGGGAGTGGGGGTAATGCGCGAGCAGGCGCTTCGCCAGGCGCTGTCCGATAAAGCCGGCCCCGCCGGTGATGAGGATTTTCATGATGGAGTAAACACTCTCCTGCCATCGGTACTTTCCCGTGATCCCCGCCGCACGGCAAGGACTCAGTTCGGCCGGTAGTGTCCTGATTTGGTAGGGCGAGTCGTCCCCGACGAGCCGCGGCTCATCCAGAGGATTCGCCCTACCCAGGATGTTTTTCTGAAATTAGAACATTACCGTTGGGCCAAGGGGTCGCACGCGGCCTGCTGAAATGTCATTTACGCGCCGGAGGTTTCCCCTTTGCGTCAGGGCATGGCGAAATGGCTGCTGGTCGATGGCTACAACATGGCGTTCCGGGCGTTCTACGGCATGCCCGAACTCACCCGCGCCGACGGATTCCCCACCGGCGCCCTGCATGGCTGGGTGAAGACCATGTGGCGCCTGCAGGACCAGGAGAAACCCGACGGCATGCTGGTGTTCTTCGACCTCGGCGGCTCGCAGGACCGCCTCGCCCTGCACCCCGAATACAAGGCCCAGCGCAAGGAGACCCCCGAACCGCTGGAGAAGCAGATCCCCGTCATCAAGGACCTCACCCGGGCCATGGGCCTCGTGGGCATCGAGCTCGACGGCGTGGAGTCGGACGACCTCCTCGCGGCGCAGGCGCGCATGCTGGCCAATGCCGGTCACGAGGTGCTGATCGTTAGCGCCGACAAGGATTTTGCCCAGTGCGTGGACGATCGCATCAAGATGCTGCAGCCGCCGCCGACGGCCAATCCCAAGCTCGGCTGGCGCGTGCTGGACACCGCTGGCGTGAAGGAGAAGTTTGGCGTGCCGCCGGCACAGATCGCCGAATACCTCGCCCTCATCGGCGACACCTCGGACAACATCCCCGGCATCAACGGGGTGGGGCCCAAGACGGCGGCAAAGTGGTTCGAGGAATTCAAGACGCTGGAGGGCATCATCGGCGGCGCGGGCAACCTCAAGCCGGAGCGCTTCCGCGAGGCCGTGGCCAAGGATGCCGACCGGCTACGGATGAACCTCAAGCTGACGACGCTCCGCACCACGTCGCCCCTGCCGCATGTCGGGCCTGGCGAAGCGCAGGCCGCGAAGCTCTTCCAACTGCTCGAGTCGCTCGAGATGAAGTCGTCGCTCGCCGAGGCGCGCACGCGCTACACCGGACAGAAGGAACTGTTCTGAGTAAATTGCGGCGGTCTCACCCTGCTACCAAACCAGCTCAGGCCTCCGGCGGCTCGAAGATGTAGCCGATGCCGTGGACGGTCTTGAAGCAGTCGAGGGAGATGCCATTCTTGTCGAAGGCCGCGCGGACCTTGACGATGTACTGGTCGAGGGAGCGGCTGCGGATGTCGGCGTGGATGCCCCAGACGGAGTGGATGAGCTCCTTGCGGGTGATCACGACCTTCCGGTGGGCGTGCAGGTAGGCGAGGATGCCCAGTTCCTTGCGACCGGTCTTGAAAGTGACGCCGTTGGGAAACTCGATCTCGAGTCGCTCGGGGTGGACCTTGGCGCCGAGAAGCTCGAAGGGGCCGTCGGTCGTGCGCAGGTTCTTCGTGACGTTGTGGTCCGTGTGCGACTCGGAGCGGCGCAGCACCGCGCGGATGCGGGCGATCAGCTCGGTGTAGCTGAACGGCTTGGTGATGTAGTCGTCGCCGCCGAGGTTGAGGCCCTGGACCTTGGCCTCGTCGTGGGTGTTGGCTGTGAGGAAAATAACCGGGACATTGATATCCTCGGACTTGAGCTGCTTGATCAGGTCAAAGCCGGTGCCGTCGGGCAGGTTGACATCGAGCAGGATCAGGTTGGCGAAATTATGCTGGAGGAAGCGGAGGGCCGGGGCGCACCGTGGATAAGCCTGCGCGTTCATGCCGGCCTCCTCCAGATGCTGGGCAATCAGGTTAGAGAGTTCGACTTCGTCTTCGACAATGACGATGAGGGGGCGGGGTTCGGCGCACATAGGCAGAGGGGGAGTGTGACGCGCATGTTTTTACAATTCGCCGGGAGATTGTCAAAGCCTACTTGAGCCTATCTCAGGCCTGAGAATCCTTGTCATTCCGGCCTTCCAGACGTTCGCTCCTGCCTATGAAGGTCACCTTGGGACTGCTCCAACATGCCTGTTCCGCCCGGCCGGTGGAAAATCTGCGTAAAACCCTCGCCTTGGCCGAGCTCGCGGCGAAACGGGGGGCAAAAATCATCTGCACCCAGGAGCTGTTTCGCTCGCAGTATTTTTGCCAGAGCGAGGATCACGCCAATTTCGCGCTGGCCGAGTCCATCCCCGGACCGAGCACGGTGGCGTTTCAGAAACTGGCGAAGAAGCGCAAGGTCGTGATCGTGGCCTCGCTGTTCGAGAAGCGGGCCGGCGGACTTTACCACAACACGGCGGTCATCATCGATGCGGACGGCAAGCTGCTGGGTGTCTACCGCAAGATGCACATTCCGGACGATCCGCTTTACTACGAGAAATTCTACTTCACGCCCGGCGACACGGGTTTTCGCGCCTGGCAGACCAAGTATGGCAAGATCGGCGTGCTCATCTGCTGGGACCAGTGGTATCCCGAGGGCGCGCGCCTGACCGCGTTGCAGGGGGCCGAGATCCTGTTTTATCCGACCGCGATCGGCTGGCATCCGAAGGAGAAGAAGAAATACGGCGTCAATCAGCATGGCGCGTGGGAGACGATCCAGCGTTCGCACGGTGTGGCCAATGGCTGCTTTGTCGCGGTGACGAACCGCATCGGCAACGAGCAACCGGTCGGGGGCGACGGCATCGAGTTTTGGGGGCAGAGCTTCGTTTCCGGCACCAGTGGAGAGATCCTCGCCAAGGCCAGCCTGAACAAGGAAGAGATTCTCCTTGTGCCGGTCGACCTCGGCAGCGTGGACACCACGCGTACGCACTGGCCGTTCCTGCGCGACCGCCGGATCGACGCCTACGGCGACATCACGAAGCGCTACATCGACTGAAAATGGCCGCGAAGAAAACGCCTGCCGCGCTGGGCTTCCGCATGCCGGCGGAGTGGGAGCCGCAGGCCGCCATCTGGCTGTCCTGGCCGCACAACCATGCGACTTGGCCCGGGCAGTTTCGGCCGATCCCGTATGTCTTCGCGGAGTTAGTCGCGCAGATCAGCCGGTTCGAGACCGTGCGGATCAATTGCGCTGCGAAGCTGCAGCTCCGGGCGAAGCGCCTGTGTGCGCAGGCCGGGGCGGACATGGCCCGGGTCACCTTCTACGATCACCCGACGAACGACGCGTGGTGTCGCGATCACGGCCCGATCTTCGTGAAGCACGGGCGCACCGGCGAAGTCGCCGTGACCGACTGGGTGCACAATGCCTGGGGCGGCAAGTATCCGCCCTATGATCTCGACAACAAAATCCCCCCGAGCATCGCGCGGAAGCTGAAGTTGCGCCGGTTTGAGAACGACATGGTGCTCGAGGGCGGATCGATCGACGTGAATGGCCGCGGCCTGTTGCTGACGAGCGAGCAATGCCTGCTGAACAAGAACCGCAATCCGCACCTGTCGCGCCGGCAGATCGAGCAGAACCTGCAGGATTACCTGGGGGTGGAGCAGGTGCTCTGGGTGGGCGAGGGGATCGTGGGCGACGACACCGACGGCCACATCGACGACATCACGCGTTTCCACAAGGCGGACGGCTTCATCACCTGCGTGGAGCCGAAGCGGCGTGATCCGAATCACCGTTTCCTCAGCGAGAACCTGGAACGTCTGCGTGGCTTCCGCACGCCGGCCGGCCGCAAATTCGAGGTCGTCGAGTTGCCCATGCCGGAGCCGTTTGGCTTTCGCGGCCAGCGCGTGCCGGCGAGCTACGCAAATTTCCTCATCATCAACGGGGCGGTGCTCGTACCGCAGTTCCGGCAGAAGAAGCGCGATGCCGCGGCGCGGGCCATAATCGGGGATTGCTTCAAGGGAAGGGAAGTCGTTCCCATTGATTGCTACCACCTGATCTGGGGACTGGGCACGCTCCACTGCATTTCCCAGCAGCAGCCAGCTTCCGCCAAGCCTCCGGCTGGCACGCCCTCCTAAGCCTTATGCGCATTCCATCCTATCTCTTAATCTTGTCGGTGCTGATCCTCAGTGGCTGCAGATCCACGCCCGATGGCTTTGCCACCACTGCAGTCCCGCCGCAGGTGCAGGTGGTGGAGGGGAATCGGGAGACGGTTTATCTTGCGGCCCAACAGGCATTCAAGCGCCTCGACTTTGTCCTCACCCGCTCGGTTATAGGACGCGTGGAGGCGGCGAGCGCCATTCACACCAGTGAGACGTTGGGAAATTCGCGACAGCTGGTCGCCAAGGTGGAGATTCATGAGGCGGAGCCGGGCAAGTCCGAGGTCGAATTATGGGTGACCGAAGAGATGGCGAGCCAGTCGATGGGCGGTACTCACCGCCAGGCGTTGAAGGAGAATGGTTTCTACGGCCTCTATTTCGCTATGCTGCAGGAGGTTTTGCAGGAGCAGGCGGCGGACAAAGCGGCGGAGAAAAACTGATTTTTGCTCTTGCCGGGGACGGGGGGATAAGGGACTTTGAACATTCCGCGGCGTTCTTAAGTCAAGCCGGTGTTGCCGCGACACTTCCACCGGTTTGTCCGACAGTCCAACCCTCAACCCACGGATCCGCGAGGATCCACGCCGGAAGCCGGACGCCCTGAAGTAAGCGGCCGTCGTTCCGACACACAGTTAATATGAGTTCGCTAATGCAAGAATTGCTCGCCCAGAGCACCTTCGACAAACTGAAGGTCGGTACCATCGTCTCGGGCGTCATCACAGAAATCCGCGCCAACGAAGTCGTCGTCGATATCGGCGGCAAAGCGGAAGGCGTCATCCCCGCCAACGAGTTTTCCGATCTCGGTGAACTCCAGATCGGCTCCACGATCGAGGTCATCCTCGAGAAGCTCGAGGACAAGGAGGGCAACCCCATCCTCTCCTATGAGCAGGCCCAGCAGAAGAAGAACTGGGAGAACATTCTCAGCAAGTGCCAGGAGGGTGCCATCATCCCCGGCCGCGTGAAGACCAAGGTGAAGGGCGGCCTGATCGTCTCGATCGGCGTCGATTCCTTCCTGCCGGCGTCGCACATCGACATCCAGCCCCCCAAGAACCTCGACCAGTACGTCGGCCAGACCTACGACTTCAAGGTTCTCAAGATCAACCACGAGCGGAAGAACATCGTCCTTTCCCGCCGCGAGCTTATCGAGGAACAGCGCGTCAACAAGCGCCGTGACCTGCTCGAGAAGCTGCAGCCCGGCCAGGTCCGCAAGGGCGTGGTCAAGAACATCACCGACTTCGGCGCGTTCATCGACCTCGACGGCATGGACGGCCTGCTGCACATCACCGACATGAGCTGGGGCCGCATCGGCCACCCGTCCGAGCTGCTGAAGCAGGGCGAGGAGATCGAGGTGATGATCATCGACATCAACCGCGAGAAAGAGCGCGTTTCCCTCGGCCTCAAGCAGACCAAGAACAATCCCTGGGACAACATCGACCACAAGTTCCCCGTCGGTTCCAAGATCCACGGCAAGGTGGTCAATCTCGTGCCATACGGTGCCTTCATCGAGCTCGAGCCCGGTGTCGAGGGCCTCGTGCACATCACCGAGATGTCCTGGACCAAGCGCATCA